>Ga0209167_10000368_pt1 | contig 35898 bp, 34 predicted proteins | sample Coa_R1_9_FD_187154 | JGI IMG/M metagenome (GOLD analysis project Ga0209167, IMG submission 187154) | Surface soil microbial communities from Centralia Pennsylvania, which are recovering from an underground coalmine fire - Coalmine... | ecosystem: Environmental > Terrestrial > Soil >...
CGGTGGCGCGCGGTTTATTGAACAGGCGCGCGCGCTCAGCCATCGCCAGCAGCTTGCCGCGTCCGGCGCACAGCCGCTGCAGCTCCGCGGCGAGGCGCTCGGCGGTGAGTTCGCGGTCCGCGACCAGCACCGCCGCCTCTTCGCGTACCAGGAACTGTGCGTTGTACGCCTGGTGATCATCCACGGCGTTCGGGTAAGGCACCAGCACCGCGGCGACGCCGACGGCGGCGAGTTCGGATACCGTGAGCGCGCCGGCGCGGCAGATCACCAGATCCGCCCAGCCGTACGCCTCACTCATGTCTTCGATGAAGGGACGCACGTCGGCGCGCACGCCGGCCTGCGCGTAGCTGGCGCGTCCGGCGTCGATCCAGCGCTCGCCCGCCTGATGGCGCACATCGAAAGCGAGCCAGCCGGAAAGACGCTTGAGCGCAAACGGCACCACCGCGTTCAGACGTGTCGCGCCCTGGCTGCCGCCGATGACGAGAATGCGGATGGGACCGGTACGGCCGGCGAAGCGCACCGACGGCGCCGGCAGGGCCGTGATGTCGCGCCGCACGGGATTGCCGATGACGCGCGCGTGGACGTCACGCCCGAAGCTGCCCGGAAACGCCTCCAGCACCTGGCGCGCGAGATGCGCCAGGCAACGGTTGGTGAAGCCCGCGATCGCGTTCTGTTCGTGGATCACGAGCGGCCGGCGCGTCAGCCACGCGGCCAAGCCGCCGGGACCGCAGACGTAGCCGCCGAGACCGACGACGATGAGCGGCTGGTGGCGCCACATGACCGACAGCGCCTGCCCGAGCGCCACACTCAGGCGAAACGGCGCGGCGAGCCAGGTGAGTACGCCCTTGCCGCGCAAACCGCCCACCGCCAGACGCTCGAGCGGAATTCCTTCCGCCGGGATGACGCGCGACTCGAGTCCGCGCGCGGTCCCGAGCCACACGACCTCGAGCGCCTGCTCGCGCAGCAGGCGCGCCAGCGCCAGCGCCGGAAACACGTGACCGCCGGTGCCGCCCGCCATGATGAGCACCGGACGGCTCATGCGCGCTCCCGCGTTCCGAGCGCGCCCGAGCGCACCGTGGCCGAGCCGCGCTGCTCGTGCATGGCCTCGTGATAGACGCGCAAGAGCAGCCCGACCCAAGCCAGCGCCACGATCAGGCTCGAACGCCCGTAGCTCATGAGCGGCAGCGTCAGGCCCTTGGTCGGCAACACGCCCATGTTGACGCCGACGTTGATGAACGCCTGGATCCCCACCCACAGGCCAAAACCGGCTGCGAGGTATGCCGGGAACTTCAGTCCCGCATCCGCGGCAAGGCGCGCAATGCGGAAAGCTCGCCACACCAGCAGCATGAAGAGCGCGAGCGTCAACACCACGCCCATGAGTCCCAGCTCCTCCGCGAGCACCGCGAACAGAAAGTCCGTGTGCGCCTCGGGGAGATAGAAGAGCTTCTGCACACTGTCGCCGAGTCCCACGCCCAGCCACTGACCGCGACCGATGGCGATGAGCGACTGGGTCAGCTGAAAGCCGCTGGTGAAGGGGTGCGACCAGGGATCCATGAAGCCGGTCAGCCGGCGCATGCGATAGCCTGAGGTCACGGTCAGGAGGCCAAACAGCGCGGCGGCCACCGCCGTCATCGAGATCACGTAGCGCAGGCGGGCGCCGGCGAGGAACAGCAGGCCAAAACCGGTCGCGAACAGCACCGTGGCGGCGCCGAGGTCGGGCTCCAGGATCAGCAGCGCCCCCACGCACACGAGCAACGCCAGCGGTTTTGCCAGGCCCACGAAAGACTCACGCAGCTGCTCCTCGCGGCGCACGGCGTAGCTGGCGATGTAAATGAGGACCAGCACGCGCGCCAGCTCCGACACCTGGAAATTAAGTCCCGCGAGGTGCAGCCAGCGCCGGCCGCCCTTGGCGAGGTGCCCCAGTCCGGGCACCAGCACCAGCACCAGCAGGCCCACCGCGATCGCCAGCAACGGCAGCGCCGCGCGCTCGAGGAGCTGGGTCGGTATGCAGAACAGCAGCGCCGCGCAGGCAGCCCCGATGAGAGTCAGGAGGAGTTGCCGTTCGAGGTAGTAAAAGGGTTGACCGGTGTCCTGGCTGGCGATGGACACCGACGCCGAGGTCACCATCACCAGTCCCAGGAGCACGATCCCGAGGGTGAGTGCGATGGTCACGGCGTCGAGGTGCAGCGCGCCACCCCGGGCACTCGGGCGGGCAAAGCCCATGAGGGAGTCGGCGCTCATGCGGCGAGCTCGTGCACGGCCTGCGCGAACACCGCCCCGCGGTGGGCGTAGTCCTTGAACATGTCGAGGCTCGCGCACGCCGGCGACAGCAGCACCGTGTCGCCGGGCTGCGCCGCTCGCGCAGCGCTGCGCACCGCATCGGGAAGCGTGGCGCAGATCTCGAGCGTGCACACGCCCGCGAGTACGCGGGCGATGAGGGACGCGTCGCGCCCGATGAGCACCGCGTGCCGCACCTTGCCGCGAAAGGCCGCGGCCAGCGGCGCGAAGTCCTGGTTCTTGCCCTCGCCGCCCAAGATCATCACCAGCGGACCCGCAAGGCCGGCGACCGCGGCGAGCGTCGCCCCGACGTTCGTACCCTTGGAGTCGTCGATATAGGTGACGGCGCCAACCTCGGCCACCCACTGCGAGCGGTGCGCGAGCCCCGGGAAGACCCGCAGCTCCTCGAGCATCGCCGGCAGCGGCAGCTCGAGCGCTTCCCCGAGCGCGAGCGCCGCGAGCGCGTTGGCGGCGTTGTGCAGTCCCTTGATCTTCAGCGCCGCGAGCGGCAGGAGCGGCGCCTGCCTGCGCGTCAGCCACCACTCCCCGCGCTGGGTCGCGACCGCATAGTCGGCGCCGATGCTCGCGCGCAGCGAGAAACTCAAGGTGCGGCGCGCGCTCTGCGGCATGGCGACGATGAGCGGATCGTCGAGATTGATGACCGCGGTGTCGCAGCGGGCGAAGATGCGTGCCTTGGCGGCGGCGTACCTCTCCAGCGAGCCGTAGCGATCGAGGTGATCCGGTGTCACGTTCAGTACCGTCGCGGCACGGCACTCAAGCGTGCTCGTGGTCTCGAGCTGGTAGCTCGAGAGTTCCAGCACGTACAGCTGCGTGTCGGCCCGCAGCAGGTCCAGGGCCGGCTCGCCGAGGTTGCCGCCGACCTGCACGCTCAAACCCGCGCGCTGCGCCATCCGCGCCAGGAGCGTTGTGACGGTGCTCTTGCCGTTGGTGCCGGTGATGCCTGCGACCGGAGCCGTGACCGCGCGCGCAAAGAGCTCTATGTCGCCCACGATTTCGAGGCCTGAGCGGCGGGCGGCGGCGAAAAAGGCGTCGCTCAAGGCAAGTCCCGGAGATGCCACCACGCACACGGCGTCCCTGAGCAGACTCGCATCCAGCCCGCCGAGACGCACCGGGATGCGCGCATCCAGGGCGGTAAGTTCGGCGAGCCTGGGCGGGGCTGCGCGTGTGTCGGTGACGGCGAGCCGCCAGCCGTGCGCGTGCAGGTAGCGCGCGCAGGACAGGCCGGTGGCTCCAAGGCCTGCGATCACGGCGTACGGCGGGTTGTGGGTGCGGTTGCTCATCGCAGCTTCAAGGTCGCGAGCCCGGCGAGCACGAGCAGCAGCGAGATGATCCAGAACCGCACGATCACCTTCGGCTCCGCCCAGCCTTTGAGCTCGAAGTGATGGTGAATGGGCGCCATGCGAAAGATGCGCCGGCCGGTCAGCTTGAAGGAGGCGACCTGCAGGATGACGGACGCGGTCTCGAGCACGAACACTCCGCCCATGAGCAGCGCCACCAGTTCCTGGCGCACGATCACGGCCAGCACGCCGATGGCAGCTCCAATTGAGAGCGCCCCGACATCGCCCATGAACACCTGCGCGGGGTAGGAGTTGAACCACAGGAACCCAAGTCCCGCACCCGCCAGCGAAGCACAGAAGATCAGCAGTTCCCCGGCGCCGTGGATTTCCGGAATCTGCAGGTAGTGGGCGAATACGGCGTTGCCGCTGGCGTAGGCGAAAATGCCCAGCGCCGAGATCACCAGCGCCGCCGGCATGATCGCCAGTCCATCCAGTCCGTCGGTGAGATTCACCGCGTTGCTCATGCCGACGATCATCAGGTACGCAAACGCAATGAAGCCGAAGGCCGTGAGCGGTTCGTGAAAGGTCTTGAAGAACGGCAGGAAGAACGTCGTCTGCGCGGGCTCGGTGGCCGTGTAGTAGAGCGTCGCGGCGGTCGCGATCCCGGCAAGCGACTGCCACAGGTACTTCCAGCGCGCCGCCAGGCCCTTGGGGTTCCTGATCACGAGCTTCAGGTAGTCGTCGTAGAAGCCGATGAAGCCGAACGCGAAGGTCACGCCAAGCACGGTCCACACCAGGCGATTGCTAAGCTCCGCCCACAGGAGCGTGCTCACCAGCGTGGTCACGAGGATGAGCGCCCCGCCCATGGTCGGCGTGCCGGCCTTGGGCAGGTGCGTGGCCGGACCGTCGTCGCGCACCACCTGCCCGATCTGGTAGCGCGACAACTTCGCGATCATCGAGGGGCCGATGATGAGCGACAGGCCGAGCGCCGAAGCCGTCGCGAGGATCGCGCGGAAGGTCAGATACGAGAAGACGTGCCAGCCGACGATGCGGCTCGCGAAGTGTTGGGTGATCCAGTACAGCACTTCAGTGCCCGCCCTGGCTGGCGCCCGAACCGCCGGTGAGCGCGTCCACCACGCGCTCGAGCCGGTTGACACGCGAACCCTTTACGAGCAGGCGCACGTCGGGCCCGCTGGTCGCCAGCGCCCCGCCCAGGGCCGCGGTGAGCGATGGCGCGTCGCTAAACGCCTGGGCGCCGGCGCCGAAGCTCTCGGCCGCGAGCGCCGCGAGCGGGCCGAGCGCGTACAGGCGCTCGACGCCGTGCTGACGGGCAAATTCACCCATATCGGCATGCGCGCCGACCGCATGCTCACCGAGCTCGGCCATGTCGCCCAGGACCAGCCAGCGCCGGCCGCTTAAGGTCGCGAGCACCTCGATGGCGGCGCGTACCGAACTCGGGTTGGCGTTGTAGGAATCATCGATGAGCCAGGCGCCGCTGGCCGCCTGTTTGAACTGCAGCCGGCCCGGGACCGCCCGCACCGCCGCCAGTCCGGACACGACCTGCGCGAGCGTCGCGCCGGCACTGGCGGCCGCCGCGGCGGCGGCCAGTGCGTTGGCGATATTGTGGGCGCCGCCGAGCGCGAGGCGAATGTCGGCGCTGCCCGCCGGGGTGTGCAGCGTGAAGCTGGTGTGGAAGCCGCTGGCACCCACCGCGGTGCGCACATCGCTGGCGCGGAAATCCGCGCGCGCACGCACTCCGAAGCTGACCACGCGCGCGCGCGTCAGCGAGCGCCACAGGCCGAAGAACCCGTCGTCGGCGTTGATGACGGCCGTCGCCTCAGGATCCAGGCCCGCGACCATCTCGCCTTCGGCCCGCGCCACCCCGTCGAGGCTGCCGAATCCCTCCAGATGCTCAGCGCCCGCATTGGTGATCACGCCGATGGTCGGAGACGCGATCTTCACCAGGCCCGCCACGTCGCCGGCGCGGTTGGCGCCCATTTCCACCACCGCGAAGCGGTGCGCGCCGGTGAGGCGCAGCAGCGTCAGAGGCACGCCGATGTGGTTGTTGAGGTTGCCGCGGGTGGCGAGACACTTGCCGGCCTCGCTCAAGATCGCGGCCGTCATTTCCTTGGTGGTCGTCTTGCCGTTGCTGCCGGCCACGCCGACGAGCTGGCCGCTGAAACCTTCGCGCCAGCTGGCGGCGGCACGCGCGAGCGCCACCTGCGTGTCGTTCACCACGATCTGCGGCACGGGCACGCTCTGCGCGGCCTCGACCACGGCGCCGGCGGCACCGCGTTCGCGGGCCGCGCCGACAAAATCGTTGCCGTTGAAGGTCGGCCCCCTGAGCGCCACGAACAGCTGCCCGGGCTCGAGCGCGCGCGAATCGCTGACGACATCCGTGTAGGCACCATCCGCGCCCGTCAGGTGTCCGCCGCAGGCCTGCGCAAACCCCGAGAGTGTGCGCTTCATGATTCCAGCCTCGCCAGTTCCGCGCTCACCACGGCCTGGTCGGAGAACTCACGCCGCGTCGCGCCCTGGATCTGGTACTCCTCGTGCCCCTTGCCCGCGATCAGTGTCACGTCATCCGCGTCGCAGCGTTCGAGCGCGAGGCGAATCGCGAGCGCGCGGTCGTGCTCGGTCATGTGCGGTGTCGGCCGCGTGATGCCGGCGAGGATGTCCGCCACGATGCGCGCCGGGTCCTCGGTGCGCGGATTGTCGTCGGTCAGGATGATGTCGTCGGCGAACTCGGCAGCCGCAGCGCCCATCTGCGGTCGCTTGCCGGCGTCGCGATCCCCGCCGCAACCGAACACCACGCGCAGCTGTCCGCGGCAGTGCAGGCGCGCGGCGCGCAGCGCCTTGGCGAGGGCATCCGGGGTGTGCGCATAGTCGACGATGGCGAGCGGCGTGCGGCCACGGCCGCCGAACATCTCCATACGGCCGCTCGCGGCGCGGCAGTGCGCCAGTGCCCGCGCGGCGCGTTCGAGCGGGATGTCCCAGGCGAGCAGCACCGCCAACACCGTGAGCACGTTGTCGACGTTGAACTCCCCGACCAGACGCACCGCAAACTCGGCCGCGCCCCAGCTGGATTCGATTTCGAGCGCCAGGCCCGACTGCTCCGCGGTCACGCCGGCAGCGCGCACAAAGGCGACGCCGGCGCCGACTGCGCTGCCGGGCGCGCTGCGCGCCGTGACAATGAGACCCGCGGGTGAGTCCTGCGCCGCGAGCCTAAGTCCAAAGGCGTCATCGACGTTGATGACGCGGTGGGCAAGGCCGGGCCAGGCGAACAGGCGTGCCTTGGCGGCCGCGTACGCCTCCATGGTGCCGTGATAGTCGAGGTGATCGCGCGTCAGGTTGGTGAAGGCCGCGGTATGGAAGCGCACGCCGTTCACGCGCGACTGGTCGAGCGCGTGCGAGGACACTTCCATGCCGACGCACTGCGCACCCAGGTCGCGCAGCGCTGCCAGCTGGCGCTGCACGCTGACCGCGTCCGGAGTCGTATGCACCGTCGGCGTCAACGCCGGCGGCATGCCGAAGCCGAGCGTACCCATGTAGGCGGCGGGCCCGCGGCACTGCTGCAGCGCCTGCGCCAGCAGCCACGCACAGGTCGTCTTGCCGTTGGTGCCGGTGATGCCAGCGATCGTGAGGGCCTGCGAGGGCGCGCCAAAAAAGCGATCTGCGATGACGCCGGCGCGCTCGGTGAGCGCCGGCACGGCGGCCACGAACGCCCCGGCCGGCAGCGGCGGCAGATTCTCTCCCGCCGCGAGATCGGCTTCGTAAAACACCGCGCGTGCGCCGCGGGCCACAGCCTCGGCAGCGAAGCGCGCGCCGTGGTGGGTGCGCCCCCGGCAGGCCAGGAACAAAGCTCCCGGCGTCACCGCGCGGCTGTCGAGCGTCACGTCGCCCACCGTGAGACCTGCGGGCACGGCAGCAAACCCCGCGGCGAGTTCCCCGAGGGCTCGCGGCGCGTGACGCCTTTGTACAGTCACCGTCATGGCAGGGCCGCCGTGCGCACCGCGCCGCCGCCGACGCTGGCGGGTAGCTCCTCGGGAGCGTTGACCCGCGCGTCCGGTGCCACCGCCAGCAGGCGCAGCGCGCCGCCCACAATCCTGGAAAATACCGGGGCGGCCACCTGCCCGCCCTGGTGCTGGCCGGCGGTCGGTTCGTCGATGATCACGATCGCGGCCAGACGCGGCGCGGTCGCCGGCGCGACCCCGCCGAATACCGCCATGTAACGGTCGGTCGAGTAACCGCCGGCGGTCGCCTTCCAGGCGGTGCCGGTCTTGCCGGAAACGCGATAGCCGGGAATGGCGGCGAGTTTCCCCGTGCCCTCGGCTGTGACCACCGACTCGAGCATGCCGACGAGTTCGCGGCAAACGTGCTCATCGAGGGAGCGCTGGCCCTGCGGCCGCCCCTCCACCCGCAGGAAGGAAACCGGACGCGACACGCCAAACGAGCCGATGGTTGCGTAGGCGTGCGCGAGCTGCAGTGGCGTAACCGAGAGCCCATAGCCGTGCGACATGGTGACGATGCCGATCGGACGCCACTGCGAGTAGTTGGGAAGGAGGCCGGCGGACTCGCCGGGATAGCCGCTCGTGGTGACCTGACCGAACCCGAGGTGATTAAGCGTGGTCCAGATTTCCTGCGGCGGCAGCGACAGCGCGATGTGCGCCATGCCGACGTTCGAGCTCTTGGCGAGCACCGTAGCGATGTCGATCGCACCCAGGTCGTGCTCGTCCTCGAAGATCTTGACGCCAACCTTGAAGAAGCCGGGCGAGGTATCGATGATGCTGCGATTGTCGTACTTGCCCGAGGCGAGCCCGGCGGCGACGAAGAACGGCTTCATGGATGAGCCGGGCTCGAAAATGTCGGTGGCCGCGCGATTGCGGTACGTCGACGCCTGGATCTGTTCGCGGTCGTTCGGGTTGTAGGCCGGCTGGTTCACCATGGCGAGCACTTCGCCGTTGTCGATGTCGAGCACCACCACCGAGCCGGCGCTCGCGCGCTGGTCGCGGATCGCGGCCTTCAACTCCCGGTACGCGAGATACTGGATGCGCAGGTCCACGGACAGCACGAGGTCGCGTCCGGGGCGCGCCGGCCGGATGCCCTCGACGTTCTGCACGATGCGCCCGTAGCGGTCCTGGATGACGCGCTTGGCGCCGTCCTCGCCCGCGAGCCAGTGATCGAAGGCCAGCTCCAGGCCCTCCTGACCCGAGTCATCGACGTTGGTAAATCCGAGCAGGTGCCCGGTGACCTCGCCGGCCGGGTAGTAGCGACGGTACTCACGCGAGGTGTAGACGCCGGGAATCCCGAGCGCCTTGATCTGTTCGGCATCGGCAGGCTGGCGGTGGCGCGCGAGGTACAAAAACTCGCGATCCAGATTGCTGGTGATGCGGCGCGCGAGTTCCTCGCGATCGAGCTTCAGCGCCTGCGCCAGCCGCGGGATCTGGTCGGTCGCCAGCGCCAGCTCCCCGGGGTTCACCCAGATCGAGTCCACCGGAGTACTGACCGCGAGCGGTTCGCCGTGGCGGTCGGTGATGGTGCCGCGGTGCGCGGCGATGTCGAGCACGCGTGAAAAACGCGCGTCGCCCTCCTTGGCGAGAAAGCCGTGATCAACGAGCTGCAGACCCACCGCCCGCCACACCAGGCCCAGGGCGCTCGCCCCGAGCAGACCGAGCAGGAGCGCGGCGCGCCAGCGAAAGGAGCCCGCTCCCGCCTCGCGTGCACTGCGCGCCTTCATGGAGAGACGATCTCGATCTCCTTCGGCGGCGGCGTCGCCATGCGCAGCTTGGTACTCGCGACACGCTCGACGAAGGCGTGGGTGGACCAGGCGCTTTGCTCGAGCTGCAGCTGGCCCCACTCGATTTCCAGGTTATCGCGGCGCGCGTTCAGGCTCTCGAGCTCGACGAACATCTCGCGTGAGCGGTGCTTGCACCAGATCGCCCCGGCAGCGGAGCCGAGCGCGGCCAGCCACAGAACTGGCACGGCAATGAGCAGCAGACCGCGGCTCTTCACGGGAGTTTCTCGGCGACGCGCAGCAGCGCGCTGCGGGCCCGCGGGTTGCGCGCCAGCTCCTCGTCCGTGGGGCGGCGCTTGCGGCCGATGAGTTGCAGGCGCGGCCGGGCGCCGTCGGGCACCACCGGCAGGCCCTTCAGGGCCGGGTCGACCTGCGACTCGCGCTGCATGAAGCGCTTCACCGCACGGTCCTCGAGGGAGTGGAAACTGATCGCGGCGAGGCGTCCGCCAGGGGCAAGGACCGCCAATGCGGCGCTCAGGCCATGTTCGATCTGCCCGATTTCATCGTTGATGAACATGCGCAGCGCCTGGAAGGTACGAGTCGCGGGATGCTTGCCGGGCTCACGGGTGCGCACCGCGCCTGCGACCAGGGCGGCGAGCTCGCCGGTGCTGGTAAGTGCCCGCTCCTGGCGCGCCGCAACGATGGCCTGCGCCACGCGCCGCGCGAAGCGCTCCTCGCCGAAGGTGGCGATCACCTGGCGAATCTCGTCGACGCCCGCCCGAGCGAGCCAGGCCGAGACCGGCTCGCCACGCGTCGGGTCCATGCGCATATCGAGCGGACCGTCGGCGCGGAAGCTGAAGCCGCGGCGCGGATCGTCGAGCTGCGGAGATGAGACGCCGAAGTCGAAGAGCACGCCCCGGCACGGACGATCCTGTACGTCTGCCGGCACGAGCGTGCCGAGATCGGCAAACGACGCATGGACGAGCGTAAGCCGCATTTCGTCGGCAAAACGGCGGCGGCCGGCCTGGATGGCCTGCGGATCCCGATCGATCGCGAGCACGCGGCCTTCTCGACCCAGGGCCTGGAGTATGAGTGCCGTATGGCCGCCACGCCCGAACGTCGCATCGACATAGAAACCGCCCGCTTCCAGGGCCAACCCTGCGAGCGCCTCAACGGCGAGCACCGGGGTGTGCTCATCCACGTTTGAAGCGCTGCGCGTTGGCCCAGTCACCCTCGTTTGCGCAAAACCCCTAATTCCACTGCTGAAAGTCGCCTGCGTCGCTTTCAGCCCGTGGGCAAAAGGCGTGGCTTTTGCCCACTACAGCGACAGCGACTCGAGCTCGGACGGCAGATCGCTCACGGCATCCTGGTTCGCCAGCCACGCGTCGCGCCGCTCGTTCCAGCGCGTCTCGTCCCACAGCTCAAACCGGTTGCCCTGACCAATCAGCATTCCGTGCCGTTCGAGCTTCGCGAACTCGCGCAGCTCGGGCGGCAACAGGACCCTGCCGTGCCCGTCGAGGGGCAGATCGGTCGCGTGTCCCACCATCAACCGCTGCAGCCGGCGCGCGGTCGCGTTCAGGCTCGGCAGGCTCATGAGCTTGCGTTCGATCTGTTCCCACTCGGGCAGGGGATAAATGAGGAGGCACTGGTCCCGATCCACCGTGACGACCAATTTTCCCTGCGCGAGCTCGAAGATCGGCTCGCGGTAGCGGGTGGGCATGACCATCCGCCCCTTGTCGTCCAGGGTAATTTTTGTTGCACCGCGAAACATGACCTGTGAGGCGAGATTTCGCCCATTTCCCCCCACTTTCTCCCACCGGCCGCCACTATAGGAATCGCGGATGAACTATGTCAATTGAAATAGTGTGAAATTCGTCGCATTCACAACGACTTATGTGCAAATGAACAGTGCCGGCACATCTCCGGCACCTATTCATGCATAGCAATCAGCGGCTTGCCCGGTGAACTTTATACAGTGGCTCAGAAGGGTCGCCCCTGTGGGCCCACCCTCACCGACGCGCCGCCGGTTCCAAGGGCGTCGTGGGAGTCTCAGGAGGCCTCAAATGCGTGCCGGAGCCACTCGATCCTGGGGGTGGGGCCCAACGGATCCCTCACGATCAGGATATCGAAGCGCACCGGCAGGCACGCTAACTCACGCTGTTGTTGTAACAGCGCGAGCGCGGCGCGCGTGATGCGTTGACGCTTGCGCCAACCAACACTGGCGGCGGCGCCGCCGAAGGCATCCGATGCGCGGCTGCGCACTTCGGCAACAACCAACACGTCCGGCCCACGCGCCACGATGTCCAGCTCCCCAAGCCGGCGGCGGTAGTTGCGTTGCAGGATCTGCAGACCCTGCGCGCGCAGGAACTGCGCCGCCAGTTCCTCCGCGCGTCGCCCAGTGTGTTGCCGGCCGCTGGGCATCCGTGCTCCATGTTAGTGTTATGTTGGAATCAATCGGATTGCTGTGCGGCCGCGGGCAGCAGGTGCAACTCGCCGTTGTGCAGCTGCGCCCACACCAGTTCGCGACGCACATGGCGCTCGGCATCGAGAGTCAGCCTGCCGGTGAGCCCGTCGATGCTGAGGTTGGCGGCAACGCCGGGGTTGCGCAGCGCCACGGCGAGGCGGTAGGCATCGAAGCCGAAGGCGAACAGGCGCCCGCGATGCGGGCCGCCCGTGGGCCAGGCGTCATGCGCGGCACTGCGCACGGCGTCCGCGAGATCCCCGCCCAGCATCCACGGCATATCGGGAAACATCAGGCCCTCGAGGTCCTCGTTGGCGCGCGGGTCGGGCTCGAACGCATCGGAGGTAGCATAGGTCGCGATGTCGCCGGCGTAGTGAAAGCGTAGTTGCGGACGCAACAGTCGTTCGATGTTGGCCTGCGCGGGCGCAAAAATGAAGCCGATGTCGGCGCGGCGCCGCGGCTCGAATACCAGCTTGGTGCCGAGCAGCGCTTCCAGCCGCCGTGCCCGCGCGGTGCTGTCGCTGATGCGCAGCAAGCTGGTGATCGAGCTCGAGAAATCCGTGCGCGCGGTATCGATTATCTCACTGCCGATGAGCTCGCCGCCTCCGGCGGTCAGCTCCTGCCGGAATGCGCTCAAGACCCGCGTGCCCCAGTCCCCGGCGGGCACGATCGCGACGCCGCGGGCGTGGTGGTCCTGCAGCACCCGTTGCGCTACCAGCCGCGCCTCGTCCTCCGGCGACAAGGCGTACTGGTAGAACTGCGCTGGAGCTACGCGCTCCGCGGGCAGGAAATTAAGGGCCAGGAGCGGCACATGGCGTGCGGGCGTATCGGCAGCAGCCGTGACCTCCTCGCGCGTCAGGGGACCGACGATGAACTCGGCGCCGGCGCGGATCGCAGCGTTGAGCGCGTCGGCAACACTGACGACGCCGGTGTCGTAGACCCGCAGCGGTACGCGCTGCGCGATCGGGGTCTGGTAGAAGGCGGTCATGAAGCCCTCGCGCACACTGAGCGCAGGCGCCGCGGCGCGGCCCGTGACGGGCAGGAGCAGTGCAATGTGCGCCTCGCGCTCAGCCGCGTTCGCCACGGCGTGATCCAGGGCCCCCGGTGCCGCCGTGTGCGCGGCCGCCTGCTCGCGGGCGAGCTGGGCGTTCAGCCGTGAGCGTTCGGCGAGCTGCTCCGCCGACAGCGGCGACCCGGTCGAGGCGAGCGCGCGCGCGGCGTCATCGGTGCGCCGCGCCGCCAGGTACGCGCGCGCCGCGCGCAGCAGGTAGCCGTTGCGATCGGCGCCGCTGTTCTGCCCGGCGAGATCCTCGTAAACCCGCGCCGCGCCCGCCTCATCGCCTTGAGCTTCGAGCGCCGCCGCCCGGTCGAGTGAGGGCGGCGGGCCGCCCCGCTCCGCAAGGCTCGGGCAGCCGCCCAGGGCGCAGGTCGCAAGAAGGATAAAGGCGAGGCGCAACATCCGGGGGGCGGGGAGCATCGGTTGAACGGCCTCTCGTTGGCGGGCAGGATGCCCGCTTGATCCCTTGGGGCCGCAAGTCCTTCGCGGCGTGAGACGGAGATTATAGTGGTGAAGACGCCGGGCGGGCTGCAAGTCGTCGCCACACCCATTGGCAACCTCGCGGACCTGAGCGCACGCGCTCGCGCGGCGCTCGAGGCCGCGGACGTGATCGCCGCCGAAGACACGCGGCACACCCTGGCGCTCTTAAAGGCCTTCGGCATAGACAAACCGCTCATTTCGCTGCACGGGCACAACGAAACGCAGCGTGTGCCGCAACTGATCGCACGTCTTGAGGCCGGCGAGAACGTGGCGCTCGTCAGTGATGCCGGCACGCCGCTGTTGTCGGATCCGGGATTTCAGCTGGTGCAGCGGGCCGCGCAGGCGGGCATTGCCGTGCACACCATTCCGGGGCCGTCGGCGATCACGGCCGCGCTGGCGGTCGCGGGCCTGCCGACCGACCGTTTCTGCTTCGAGGGTTTCCTGCCGGCGCGCGCAGCGCAACGGCGCGCCGCGCTGGCGGGCCTGGCGCACGAAGCGCGCACGCTGGTGTTTTTCGAAGCGCCGCACCGGATTGCTGCGACTTTGAGCGACATGGCGGCGGAATTCGGCGCCCAGCGCCTTGGCGTAGTCGCCCGCGAGCTCACCAAGCTGCACGAGACGCTCTACCGCGGCACGTTGCAGGAGCTCACCATGCGCGCGGCCGCGGATGAGAATTTTCAGCGTGGCGAGATCACCCTGGTCGTGCACGGCGCGGCGAGCGGCGCCGCGGACAGCGTTGACGCGGACCAGTTGCGGCGCACCGTGGACATTCTCTCGAAGGAGCTGCCGCCGGGGCGCGCGGCCGCCGTCGCGGCGCAGCTGACCGGCGCCAGCCGCGCAGCCGCCTATGCGCTCGCGACCCGCGGCGCGGCGGGCGAGGACGAGGCGCCCTAGAATCGCAGCGTACACAGCCGATATTTGACTTCGGCCACCACCCCCGTATCGTGCGCGCGGGAGTCGGCCGGGCAGTCGCTGCATTCAGGGTAAAACCTGGGGTGGAGGAAAGTCCGGGCTCCGGCGGATCGGGTGCCAGGTAACGCCTGGGGGGCGCGAGCCCACGGAAAGTGCAACAGAGAGCAGACCGCCTAAGTCCCTTACGGGACCGGCAAGGGTGAAACGGTGCGGTAAGAGCGCACCGCGTCGGTGGCAACACACGACGGCACGGTAAACCCCACCTGGAGCAAGGCCAAATAGGGAAGCAGTCTCACGTCCGCAAGGGCGGCAGACAGCGCTGATCCGCGCGCGCTTCCGGGTAGGCCGCTAGAGGTTCACGGTGACGTGGATCGCAGAGGAATGATTGCCCTCGACAGAACCCGGCTTACAGGCCGACTCCTTTTTTATGCGCTGCGCGCAGGACTCATCGGGGTTCGCAAGAAGCGAACCCCGTCCGTTGCGAGGCTACTTGACCACTTTCAGTTGCGGGCGGCGCGGGCCGCCCTCTTCGGCCTGGGTTGGGCGTGGCGGCGGCTCGGGGCCTAAGTCAGCCTCCGAGAACACCATGCCCTCGCCGGTCTCGCGCGCGTAGATGCCGAGCACCGCGCCCACCGGGAAGCGCACGTGGTGGATCACGCCGGCAAAGCGCGCGTCGAATTCGATTTCGTCATTACCCAGGCGCAGACGCTGCGTCGCACCCTCGCTCAGGTTGAGAACGATCTTGCCCTCCTTGACGTAGGCGCGCGGCACCTCGGCGTTGGCGTTACCGGCGTCCACAATGACGTGCGGTGTGTTGCCGCACTCCGAAATCCATTCATGCATGGCGCGCAGCAGATAAGGCCGCTTGGGTAACAACTTGCTCATGGGCGCAGCCGCATCTCCTGCTCGCGCTCGGACAGGCTGTCGCGAAATGCCGCGCGCGCAAACACCAGCTGCGCGTACTTCTCCATCGCCTGTGCCTGGGGCGGCAGCTCGATCTCATAGTGCGGCAGCCGCCACAGCAGCGGCGCGATGGTCGCATCCACCAGCGAGAACTCATCGGAGAGAAAGTACGGCTTGACCTTGAAGAGCTCCGCGCTCTGCAGGATCGTGTCCCGCAGGACTTTCTTCAGCTTCACCGTCTGTTTCTTGTCCGGCTCCTGGTCGATCTGGCGCGCGATGCCGTACCAGTCGCGCTCGATGCGATACAGGGCCAGGCGGAACTGCGCGCGCGACACCGGATCGACGGGCATGAGCGGCGGATGCGGAAAGCGCTCGTCGAGGTATTCAATGATCACCCGCGAGTCGTACAGCACCAGGTCCCGGTCCACGAGCGTGGGCACGCTGTGATACGGATTCAGGTCGAGCAGGTCCTCGGGGAAGCGTCCGGGCTCGACGCTCACGATATCGATGCTGATGCCCTTCTCAGCCAGCACGATGCGCGTGCGATGGCTCCACGGGTCATCGGGCGCGGAGAACAGGGTCATGATGGATCGTCTGCTCGACAAATTTCCGCTCCCGCTCGCGCACCCTCGCCACGCCCAAGGGCGAGGATCAGTGGACGTCTTTCCAGTATTCGCGCTTCATGAGCCACGCAAACCAGGTGAACACCAGCAGGAACAGCACCACCCACACGCCGAGCGCGCGCCGCGCCGTCTGGGTGGGCTCGCTCACGTAGTCGAGGAAGTTGACCGTGTCGCGCACGAAGGCCTGGTACTCGGCGGGACTCAGGCGCCCGGCGACCAGCGGCTCGAAGTGATCGAACACCTGGGTCTGGCCGACCTGCCCGCCTTCACCAGGTGCAGCGACGTCCCTGAACACGGCCCCCTTCAGCCCGCCGAGCTCGGACAGCACGTCCGGCATGGCGGTCGTTGGCAGGCGCAGGTTGTTAGCGCCGGTCTGCCGCGTCGGATCGACGTAAAACGTCATCAGGAACTGGTACAGGTAGTCGCGACTGCGCGCGCGCGCCATGAGCGACAGGTCAGGAGGGGTCTTGCCGAACCAGTCTGCGGCGTCCTTCGCGGGCATGCTGGTCGTGATGTAGTCGGTGGTCTTTTCCCCCGGCGGCAACAGATCCTTCTGCAGCAGGTTCCCCGGGATGGCGAGGTCCTCGCCGAGCCGCGACCAGCGTTCGTACTTCAGCGAATGACACCCCAGGCAATAGCTCGTGAAGTTGCGTGCGCCGCGCTGCAGCGAGGCGCGGTCGGAGACGTCGTTGCCCGCGCGCCAGCTCTGCCAGTCCGCGCCCGGCTTGCCCGCGCCTTCTGTGCCCTCGTCCGCAGCCCAGGCGCCCAGCGGAATGCAGGCGACGGCCAGCCACGCCAGCGCGGCAAGCAGCGGCCCCGCCCACCGCGGCATGTCAGTGCGCATGGTAGGTCACCCTTTCAGGCACTGGCTTCACCGGATCGATGCGGGTGTAGAACGGCATGAGCCAGAAATACGCGAAATAAATGAAGGCGAAGATCCGCGCCAGCACCACGTAACGCCCTTCGGCGGGCTGCAGGCCGAGATAGCCGAGTGCGATGAACGACACCACGAACAGGGTGAGCCCCGTGCGCGACATCCAGCCACGGTAGCGCATGGATTTCACCGGTGAGCGATCCAGCCATGGCAGGAACAGGAATGACGCCACGGCAAGCCCCATCAGCAGCGCGCCCATGCGCTGGTCCGGCACGGCGCGCAGAATCGCGTAGAACGGGGTGAAGTACCACACGGGCGCAATATGCTCGGGCGTGGACAGCGGGTTCGCCACCTCGAAGTTCGGCCCCTCAAGGAACAGTCCGCCCAGGGTCGGCACGAAGAACACGACCAGGGCGAACAGCACGAAGAAAACGCCTATGCCGACGACGTCCTTGACCGTGTAGTACGGATGGAAAGGAATGCCATCGAGGGGCTTGCCGTCCGGGCCGGTTTTCGCCTTGATCTCGATGCCGTCAGGGTTATTCGAACCGGTTTCGTGCAGCGCCACCAGGTGCAGCACGACCAGGAGCAGCAGCCCCAGCGGCACCGCCGCCACGTGCAGCGCAAAGAAACGGTTAAGCGTGGCGTCGGCTATGCCGTAGTCACCGCGGATCCACTCCACCAGTCCCGGTCCGATCCCGGGAATGGTGCCGAACAGGTTGACGATCACCTGCGCGCCCCAGAAGGACATGTTGCCCCAGGGCAGCACGTAACCCATGAAGGCCTCGGCCATGAGCGCGAGGTACACAAACATGCCGATGAGCCACAGAAGCTCGCGCGGCGCCTTGTACGAGCCGTATAGGAGCGCCCGGAACATGTGCAGGTACACGACGATGAAGAACGCCGAGGCGCCGGTGGAATGCAGATAGCGGATGAGCCAGCCCCAGTGCACCTCGCGCATGATGTATTCGACCGAGTCGAATGAGGTGAGCTCGCCGGGCTTGTAGAACATGGTCAGGAAGATGCCGGTCAGGAGCTGCAGCACCAGCACCACGAGCGCGAGTGACCCGAAGAAGTACCAGAAGTTGAAATTCTTCGGCGCGTAGTAGCCGGTCAGCTGACTGGAGATGAACTCATCGATGGGCATGCGCCTGTTCAGCCAGGCCCAGAATCCCCACTTCGGCGCAGCGGCCTCCGGCAGACGGGCCGGCGCGCCGGTCGCAGTCTTCACGGCCATCAGGCGGCTCCCTTCGCATCATCCGCGCCCACCAGCAGCGTGCGCGCGTTGGGGTAGGAATACGGCGGCACCCGCAGGTTGATCGACGCCGGCGACCCCTGGAACACGCGGCCCGCAAGATCAAAGCGCGAGCCATGGCAGGGGCAGAAGAACCCGCCCGGCCAGCTCGGATAAAGCTCGCCCGCGTCAAAGCGCTGCTTGGGCAGACAGCCGAGGTGCGTGCAGGTGCCCACCAGCACCAAGAACTCCGCGCTGCGCGAGCGCAGTGTGTTCTTTGCGTACGCGGGCTGGTCGGAACTCTCGGAACCCGGATCCTTCAGCTGATCGTCATGGCCGGAGATACGCGCCACCATCTCGGGGGTGCGCCGGACAACATAGATCGGCGACCTGCGCCACACGATGGTGGTCATCTGGCCGGCGTCGATCTTGGAGATATCCAGCTCAACGGGCGCGCCCTGGGCGCGAGCGCGCTCGGAGGGGGACCAGGACTCGATGAAGGGCACGGCGACGAACACCGCACCGACCGCCCCGGTGGCGATCGTGGCCTGGGTAAGGAACTTACGCCGACTCAGGTCGATCCCGTCGTCGGCGGTGATTGCGCTATCCACCATCTGACCGCTCTCCCGCAACACTACACACCCGCCGCACCTTCATTCGCGTTCCGCGCGAACGGTGTCTGCGCACGGTGCGGTTTCGTACTTTGCCGGGGGCGGCGCATTATACACAAACGACCACTCCTCCTGAGGCGCGCCTGGGCGCGCGCGCGGTGCAGTTCTGCTTCGAAGTTAACTCATGCTCGACAGCCTCGGACGCGGTTTGACCTTCATCCTCGGGTCTGTCATCGGCGGACTCGCGCTGGCCTTTCTCATCGTCGCGCTGCGACCGGATCTGATCCGGCGGGCGGCAGGTCCAGCGCCGCTCCAGGCCCCTGCCCCGGCCGTGGCGGCAACGCCGGCGGGCGCGCTGCCTGCGCCCGCGCGCGTCAGCTATGCCGCCGCAGTCGAGCGCGCCGCCCCCGCAGTGGTCAACGTCTACACCAAGCGGCTGGTCACCGAACGGGTGGCCCCGTCGCTCGGGGAGCTGTTTGGGGAGTTCGTGCCACGCTACCGGCAGCGCATCGAACGCACGCTGGGTTCCGGCGTCATCGTTGACGACAGCGGCCACATTGTCACCAATCACCACGTGATCGCCGACGCCGACACCATTCGGGTGCAACTCAAGGACGGCCGCGTGGCGGATGCCCGCATTGTCGGCCGCGACCCCGATACCGACCTTGCGGTGCTGCAGATCGACCTGCGGCCCTTGCCGGTAGCGATTTTCGGACGTTCCGATCAGCTCAAGGTCGGGGACGTGGTGCTGGCGATCGGCAATCCTCTCGGGCTGTCCCAGACCGTGACCCACGGCATCGTCAGCGCCACCAGCCGCCAACAGCTCGGCATCGCGCCGCTTGAGGATTTCATCCAGACGGACGCGCCGATCAACTTCGGCAATTCCGGCGGCGCACTGGTGGACTCCAGCGGCGCGCTGGTGGGCATCAACACGGCCATCGTCGCCAAGAACCTCGGCGTCGAGGGCATCGGTTTCGCAATCCCGGTCAACATGGTGCGCGGCGTACTAAGCGACATCATCGCGCACGGGCGCGTGGTCCGCGGCTGGATCGGCATCGTGCCGGAGGATCTGACCGATGAGCAGGCGCGGCAGGTCGGCCTTACTCAAGGCGGCGTGGTAATCGCGAACCTGTACGTGGGCAGCCCCGGCCAGCAGGCGGGCCTGCAGCCCGGCGACGTGCTGCTCGCGATCGACGGCACAGCCCCAGGCGGCGCGCAGGACGCGCTCGGCCGCATCGCCAGCCGCAAGCCCGGCTCGAGCATCACGCTGCGCGGCGTGCGCGGCGGGCGCGAATTCGAACTGCGCGCGCAGGTCGGCGAGCGTCCGCGGGGCTAATATCCCTTGCGCCATGACCACCCTCACCACCCGGCGCTTCGCGACGCGCCCTGAGCTCGATGCGGCCCTCGCGCAGCGCCTGGGCCGCAGTCTCGAGGGCGGATCTGCGGCGGGCGCGCCGGCGGTGATGCTTTCCGGCGGCACGACTCCCCTGCCTGCCTACCGTGCCCTGGGCGAGCGCAAAGTCGTCCCGGGCCCGCAATTGCGCGTTCTGTTCTCCGACGACCGCTACGTGCCGGCCAGCTCCCCCGCGAGCAACTACCACCAGTCGGAGCCGCTCCTGCAGGCCCTCGCTCTGCCGCCCGCGCGCGTGCTGCGGGTGCGCACGGAGCTGCCACTCGCGGCGGCCGCCGCAGACTACGCGGCGCAGCTCGGCACGCTCCTGCAAGGCTCAGCAGGCGTCGGGCTCGGCCTTCTGGGGCTCGGGGCTGACGGCCACACCGCGTCGCTTTTCAGTGCGGCGGATCTGCGGCGCGCCCGGGGGCAGCTGGCCATTGCGGTGCAACGGCCCGATGGCATGTCAGGGGTGAGCGTGACGCCGCAGTTTCTGGCGCAGGTGCGCGAGCTCGTGTTCGTGGTCGCAGGCGCCGGCAAGGACGAGGCCATCCGCCGCCTCATTGCCCAGGACCCGGACCTCACCGCCTGGGCGGCGGTGCAGGAGTGCACCGCGGTTGAGCTGTGGGTGCAACCTTAGAGGGCTATTCGCTGGTCCGCCCGCAGCTGCGCGCCCAGTTTTCGGGTTTCGCGCCCGGGTTGTGCCAGCCGCACGGGCCATGCAGCAGGCGCTCAGCCTCCGCCGGTCCCCAGGTGCCCTGGGTGTAGGTAGCTACCGACACGCCGCTGTTCAGTACCGGGTCCACAATGGCCCAGGCGGCTTCGACTTCATCTTCACGCGCGAAGTGCGCGGTATCGCCGATGAGCGCGGCGCTTATCAACCCCTCGTAGGCGTCCATGCCGTCGCCTTGCTGCTGGGCAACGTACAGCTCGACGGCCTGACCGGTCATGACCGGCCCCGGCCTTTTGGAATGTGCACCGAGCGCGATGGCCACGTCGGGGCCGAGCCGAAAGCGCAGGTGATTGGGCTGCTCGGGACTCAAGTCCCCGAAGACATTGACCGGCGGCGGCTGCAGGTCCACGACCACCTCGGTCGCGGTCACCGGCAGGCACTTGCCGGCGCGGATGTAAAAGGGCACGCCGCTCCAGCGCCATGAGTCGATCTGCAACGCCAGCGCCGCGTAGGTCTCGACTTGCGAGTCCGCCGCCACGCCCGTCTCCTGCCGGTAGCCGTTGAACTGGCCGCGCACCAGCTGCGCTGCCGTCGCCGGACGCACCGCCTTCAGCAGCTTTACCTTTTCGTCGCGCAGCGATTCGCCGGCGGTGTTCACCGGCGCCTCCATGGTCAGCAGCGCCACGATCTGCAGCAGATGGTTCTGAATCACGTCGCGGATCGCGCCGGTCTCCTCGTAGAAGCGACCGCGGCCGCCGACGCCGATGCTCTCGGCCATGGTGACCTGCACGCTGGCAACGAAATTGCGGTTCCACACCGGCTCGAGGAAGGAGTTGGCGAAGCGGAAGAACAGGAGGTTCTGCACCGCCTCCTTGCCGAGATAGTGATCGATGCGAAAGATACTCGATTCCGGAAAATGCTCGTGCAGGGTCTGGTTGAGCGCCCGCGCAGACGCGAGGTCGTGCCCGAAGGGCTTTTCGACGACGACGCGAGCGCCGGGGGCGCTCGATGATTCACTCAGGTGCTCGATTACCACCGGGAACATGCTCGGCGGAATGGCCAGGTAATACAGTGGCCGCTGCGCCGCCCCGAGTGCCTGGCGCAGCGCCTCGAAAGTGGCGCGCTCGTTGTAGTCGCCATCCACATAGCGCAACAGGCCAGCGAGTCGCGTCACCACCGCCTCGTCCGCGCCCGGCACGAACGCTTTGAGACTCTCGCGCACGCGTGCGACCAGCCAGCTGACATCACACCCTTGGCGGGCAACGCCGATCACCGGCGCAGCAAGGACTCCCCGGCGAACCAGGTAATACAGCGCCGGGAAGATCTTCCGGTAACACAGGTCCCCGGTGGCGCCGAACAGCACGATGGCATCGCAATCACGACGTTCCATGTAGTCCTCGATGTGTCGACGCGGCACCTAATCTTAGGCGCGCGTGTATGTCAGGAAGACTTCTCGACGTGGCCGCCAAAGCCCAAGCGCATCGCCGACAGCACCCTGTTCGCAAAGTCCGCCTGGCCGCGCGACTCGAAGCGACCATACAGGGCCGCGCTCAGCACCGGGGCGGGCACGCCGACTTCGATGGCGGCCTCGACCGTCCAGCGCCCTTCGCCGGAATCGGCGACGTGGCCGGCGAAACCGGCGAGCTTGCCGTCCTGAGCGAGCGCCGCGGCGGTCAGATCCAGCAGCCGTGAGGAAATGATGCTGCCGTGGCGCCACACTTCGGTGATCGCGGCGATGTCGAGCTGGTACTGGAAGAAGCGCGGGTTGGCAAGCGGCGCCGTTTCGGCATCCACGATCTTGGTCTGCAGGCCCGCGTCCGCGTGCGCCAGCACATTCAGGCCTTCCGCGTACGCCGCCATCAGCCCGTACTCGATGCCGTTGTGAATCATCTTCACAAAATGTCCGGCACCGGACGGGCCGCAGTGCAGGTAGCCGAGCGCCGCGGCGGCGCTGCCGGCCGCCGTGCCGGCGCCACTCCCCGGCAAGCGGCCCCCCGGGGCCAGCGTCGCCAGCGCCGGTTCTACCAGCCTCACCGCCTGCGCGTCACCGCCGATCATCAGGCAGTAACCGTCCTCAAAGCCGAGCACCCCGCCGCTCGTGCCGACGTCCAGATAACGGATACCGGCAGCCTTAAGCTCATCGGCGCGGCGGATGTCGTCGTGGTAGTTGGAGTTGCCGCCGTCGATGAGCACGTCCCCGGCGGCAAGCTGCGGCCGCAGTTGCGCAATCACCGCATCGACGATCGCGGCCGGCACCATGATCCATACGGCGCGCGGCGGCGCCAGCGCCCGCACCAGCTCCTCAGGCGAGGCCGCGGCCTGCGCGCCGTAGCCGACCGCGGTCTTGACTGCCTGCGCCGAGCGGTCATAGGCCACGCACTGGTGGCCACCTTGCGTGAGGCGCCGCACCATGTTGGCGCCCATGCGCCCCAGCCCGATCATCCCTATCTGCATGACAGCAACTCCTGGTCTATCCTGCGCAGCCGGCAAAAGCCACGCCTTTTGCCGGCGGCAACCCTGCTGATGTCTGACGAAATCGCTTCCTGCGATTTCGTCCAATATAACTAGTTCGGTACGCGACGGATCTGCGCACCGAGCTGCGCGAGCTTCTCCTCGATGGCCTCGTAACCGCGATCGATGTGGTAAATGCGCTCGACGTCGGTGCGCCCGTGCGCCACCAGGCCGGCGATCACCAGGCTCGCCGAGGCGCGCAGGTCGGTAGCCATCACCGGCGCCGCGGTGAGCTTGTCCACCCCGTGGATGATGGCGGTGTTGCCCTCGAGGCGGATCTCGGCCCCGAGACGCCGCATTTCCAGCATGTGCATGAAGCGGTTTTCGAACACCGTCTCGGTGATCGTGCCGACGCCGGCGGCGACGGTGTTGAGCGCCGCGAACTGCGCCTGCATGTCGGTCGGGAATGCCGGGTACGGCGCGGTGCGCACGTCCACCGACTTCAGCTTGCGCCCGCGCATGTCGACTTCGATCCAGTTATCGCCGACGCCGACTTTGGCGCCCGCTTCGGTGAGCTTGGCGAGCACCGCGTCGAGGTGCTCGGGGCGCGTGCTCTTGATGCGCACGTGGCCGCCAGTGATTGCACCCGCGACGAGATAGGTGCCGCCCTCGATGCGATCGGGCAGCACCTCGTAGGTCGTGCCGCGCAGCCGCTTGACGCCCTGGATGACGATCTTGTCCGTGCCGGCGCCGTGGATGCTGGCGCCCATGGCGATGAGGAAGTTGGCAAGATCCACCACCTCCGGTTCGCGTGCGGCGTTCTCGATGACGGTTTCCCCGTCGGCGAGGGTCGCCGCCATCATCAGGTTCTCGGTGCCCGTGACCGTCACCGTGTCGAGCACCAGGCGCGCGCCCTTCAGGCGTGCGGCGCGCGCGCGGATGTAGCCACCCTCGATGGTGATGTCGGCGCCCATGGCCTGCAGGCCCGCGACGTGGATGTTCACCGGGCGCGCGCCGATCGCGCAGCCGCCCGGCAGTGAGACATCGGCGCGCCCGTAGCGCGCCACCAGCGGACCCAACACCAGGATCGAGGCGCGCATGGTCTTGACCAGGTCGTAGGGCGCGAAGCACTCCTTCACCGTCGAACCGTCGACCTCGATGCGCATGCGTTCATCGATGGTGACGGTCGCGCCCATTCTCCCCAGCAGTTCCACCGTCGTAGTCACGTCCTTCAAGTGCGGTACGTTGGCAACCACGACCGGGTCTTCGGCGAGCAGCGCAGCGGCGAGAATCGGCAGCGTCGCGTTCTTGGCGCCGGAGATCCGCACCTCGCCTTCGAGGGCTACGCCACCCTGGATCTGCAACTTATCCATGGCTTACTGCGGCGCCGATTCCGCCGGCGTCAATGCCTCGATCGACATAGCATGGATTTCCCGTCCCATGAGCTCGCCGAGTGTCTGGTACACGAGTTGGTGGCGCGCGAGACTCTTCTTGCCGGCAAACTGCGGCGCGACGACGCGGGCGGCAAAATGCGTGTTGTCGTCCGACTGCACGTGCACCTGGGCGCCGGGCAGACCAGCGCGGATCAGCCGCGCGACTTCTTCAGGGTTCATGAGCGGATATTACATGGGCCGGTCGTGCGCGCGCCTATCGCGCCTATAATGAACGTATGACCCCCGTCGTCGATGACGCCCAGTTACTGGCCTCGGCCCGCCGCGCACTCGGCATCGAGGCGCGCGCCATCGAGGCGCTCGGTCCCAAGCTGACCGGCAGCTTCGCCGCCGCGTGCCGGATCTGCCTTGGCTGCCACGGACGGGTCGTGGTCACCGGCATGGGAAAGTCCGGGCATATCGCCGGCAAGATTGCCGCGACGCTCGCCAGCACCGGAACTCCCGCCTTCTTCCTGCACCCCGCCGAGGCCGGACACGGCGACCTCGGGATGATCACGCGCAGTGACGTGTTGCTGGCGTTGTCGAACTCCGGCGAGACTCCGGAGCTGGTGCTGCTGCTGCCGCACTTGAAGCGCCTCGCGGTGCCGCTCATCGTGATGACCGGCAAGCCCGACTCGACCCTGGGGCGCGCGGCGGCCGTGATGCTCGATGTGGGAGTGCCGGAGGAGGCCTGCCCGCTCAATCTCGCCCCGACCGCCAGCACCACCGCGACACTCGCCATGGGAGATGCGCTGGCGGTGGCGGTGCTGGAGGCACGCGGATTCACGCGCCAGGATTTCGCGCGCTCACACCCCGGTGGCACGCTCGGCCGGCGCCTGTTGCTGCATGTCGAGGACCTGATGCGCAGCGGCGAGTCCGTGCCGCGCGTGGCGCCGGATGCGTCGCTCGCCGCCGGCCTGCTGGAGATGTCGCGCAAGGGCCTGGGAATGACCGTGGTGGTCGGCAGCGAAGATCGCATCCTCGGGGTCTTTACCGACGGCGACCTGCGCCGCTCGCTCGATAAGCAGATCGACGTACACCAGACTCTCATGAACGAGGTCATGACGGCGCCCGGCAAGCGCATCGGACCGCGCGAGCTCGCCGCCGAAGCGGTCCACCTGATGGAGCTGCACCGCATCACGGCGCTACCCGTCGCCGACGCGCACGGCCGGCTCCTGGGCGCGCTCAATATCCACGATCTGATGCGTGCCGGCGTCGTGTGACGCGCGTCCGCCGCCCGCCCATGCAGCACGCCATTCGCCTCCTGGTCCTTGATGTCGACGGCGTGCTCACCGACGGGCGGTTGTACTTCGGGCCGCGCGGCGAAGCCCTCAAGGTCTTCCACGTCCGCGACGGCAACGGCATCGTGCAGCTGCGGCGGGCCGGGATCGCGGTCGTGGTGATTTCCGGCAGGCGCTCGTCGATGGTCGCGGGGCGCTGCCGTGAACTCGGCGTGCAGCACGTGTACCAGGGTGTGCGCGACAAGCTCAGCGTGCTCAGGCGCCTGTGCGCGCGCCTCAAGGTGCCGCTCGCGGCGTGCGCCGCGGTCGGCGACGACCTGCCTGACCTGCCGGTGCTCGAGGCGGTGGCACTGTCCTACGCGGTCGCCGACGCGCATGCCACGGTGCGGCGCGCCGCTCGTTTCGTCACCAGTCGTCCCGGCGGCGCGGGCGCGGTGCGCGAAGTGTGTGATCAGCTGCTCAACGCGCGGCGCTCGCGCGCGGCGCGGGCGCGATGATCTACCGCCTGCTGCCGGTCCTGGCCCTGCTCGCGCTGATCATCGGCGTGGTCGCGCTCTCCGGCCCGCAGCGTGAGCCGGCCGCGGCCCCCACCATCGCGGAAGCCGTGCTGGATCCGGGCTACGCGGCGCGCAATGCGCGGCTCATTCAGACCGGGCCGGACGGTGAGCCGCTTTACACCCTGGACGCGGCCCAGATCCGACAGGAGCCCGATGAAGGCCGCGTGGACATGCAGCAGGTGCAGCTGGGATTTCGTGACGCGGCCGGTAACAACTGGACGGCGCGAGGAGCACATGGCGCCATGGGCCAGGACACGGGCGTCATCGAACTTGACGGCGCGGTGCACGTGACCGGCATCGTGCCCGGCACGCAGGACAGCACCGACATCAGCAGCGAACGTCTTTCTTTCGACACCAACGCCCAGCTGGTGACGACGCACGATCCGGTCCAGATCATCATGTCGGGACGGCAGCTCGAGGCGCAGGGGCTGCTGGCCAACTTGAAGGAGCGACGCGTGCAGCTAGAATCGGCAGTGCATGGCTCATTCCTGCCGTAGTCTCGCCTTGCTCGCGGGCTGCGCGCTCGCCGCGCGCGCGCTGGCGTTGGCGCCCGCGCCCGCGCAACAACCCATCTCGGTGGACGCGGCTTCATCGCAGGTCGACTACCGGACCAATACCGTGGTGTTCACGCAGGTCGTGATTTCGCAGGGCGCGACGCGCGTGCAGGCCGATCACGCGCACGCCACCGGTCTTGATTTCGCCAACAGCCGCTGGAACTTCGACGGCAATGTGCACATCGACGCACCGGACCAGGGCTCGCTGCGCTCCGATGCCGCGGTGGTGGAGTTCCGCGACAATCACATCGCACGCGCCACCATCACCGGCAGGCCCGCGCAGTTCGAGCAGAAGCGCGCTGACTCGGACAAGGTGGCGCGCGGCCACGCGGATGAGATCGTCTATGATGTGGCCGCCGGCACGGTGCGCCTGAAGAGCGACGCCTGGCTGTCAAACGGCCAGAACGAGATCACCGGTCCGCTGCTCGTGTACAACATGCGCGAGCAGCGCGTGGAGGCGGCCACGGCCCCGGGCACCGGCGAGCACATCCATATCACCATCGCCGGGCACGATGCCGCGAAGCCCGATGCCGGCAAGGCGCCAAGCCCCCAGCCATGACGTCCCTCAAAGCCACCGGCCTGGTCAAGAGCTACAAGTCGCGCCAGGTCGTGCGCGATCTGTCGCTCGAGCTTGCGAGCGGCGAGGTGGTCGGCCTCCTCGGGCCCAATGGCGCCGGCAAGACCACCGCCTTTTACATGATCGTGGGATTGGTTCCCTGCGACGCCGGCAGCATCGCGATCGGCGACACCGACGTGACGCTCCTGCCCATGCACCGCCGCGCCCAGCTCGGCCTCGGCTACCTGCCGCAGGAGGCCTCGGTATTCCGCAATATGTCGGTGGAAGACAACGTAATGGCGATTCTCGAGACGCGCGCCGGCATGGAGCGTGCGGCGCGCGAGCAACGACTCGAACAACTGCTCGAGGAACTGCGTATCGGGCACGTGCGCAGGAGCGTCGGCATCGCGCTCTCGGGCGGCGAACGGCGGCGCGTGGAGATCGCACGGGCGCTCGCGGCCGAGCCCCGGTTCATGCTACTGGACGAGCCCTTTGCAGGCGTCGACCCGCTGTCCGTGCTCGACATCCAGCGCATCATCCGCGAGCTCACGCAGCGCGACATCGGGGTGCTGATAACTGACCATAATGTCCGCGAGACGCTCGGGGTTTGCGGGCGCGCCTACATCGTCAATCAGGGCACCGTAATCGCATCTGGCAGTGCGGAAGAAGTCCTTGCCAACCCCCAAGTCCGTGAGGTGTACTTGGGTGAGTCCTTCCGGCTTTGAGGCTCGCTAAAACCTTCAACGGCTGGCGCTGAGCCTTCCACTGTCAATCATGCTGAAACCCTCTCTGCAGCTGAAGCTTGGTCAACAACTGACCATGACGCCACAGCTGCAGCAGGCCATCCGCCTCTTGCAGCTCCCGGCGCTGGAGCTGCAGGCGCACATCCGCGAACTGCTGGAAAGCAACGTGATGCTCGAGCCCGACGAGGGCGAAGCCACGGGAACCTACGAGACCGTCGTGACTGCCGGCGAAAGCCAGGCGCCGCCGCGCGCCGAGAACGCCGTCGAAGTGCTCGATGAGGGCTGGGGGGAGCGCAGCGTCGGGGCATCGGAAACGCCGTGGAGCGCCGACGACGACGAACGGCAGCAGGAGTTCGCCGACACCGCCGGCGAGACTTTGCAGGAGCACCTGCTGTGGCAGCTGGAACTGGCGAGCCTCGCGCCACGGCAGCTGGCGATTGCGCGCGCCATCGTGGATGCCATCAGCGATGACGGTTACCTCACCGAGTCGCTCGAGGAAATCGCCGGCACCCTGCGCCCGGAACTGGAGTGCACCGCGGTGGAGATTGAAACCGCGCTCGCCGCAGTGCAGGGACTCGATCCGCTCGGCGTCGGGGCGCGTTCGGTGGGCGAGTGCATTGAGCTGCAGCTGCGGCAGCTGGATCCGGCCACCGCCGGCTACAACACCGCGATCGAGATCGCCCGCCATCACCTGGACCTGGTCGCGCAGCGCGAGCTGTCGCTGTTGCGGCGCGAGCTGCGCACCACCGAGGAGGAGATTGCTGCCGCGCTCGCCCTGGTGCGTTCCTGCCACCCGCGCCCGGGCGCGCAGGTGAGCGCCGGCAAGGCCGAGTACGTGGTGCCGGACGTGTTCGTGCGGCGCACCGAGCGCGGCTGGGGCGTGGAAATGAACGCGGCGACCCTGCCGCGGGTACGCCTGAACCAGGGGTACGCCAACCTCATCGGCCGCAACGCCAGCCATGCCACCATGCGCGCGCAGCTGCAGGAGGCGCGCTGGCTGCTGAAGAGCCTGGAAATCCGCCACGAAACGCTTATGAAGGTGGCGCGCTCCATCGTCGAGCGCCAGACCGCGTTCCTGGATCATGGCGAGGAGCACATGCGCCCCATGATCCTCAAGGACATCGCCGCGGCGATCGCCATGCACGAATCAACCATCTCGCGCGTGAGTTCCGGCAAGTACATGCACACCCCGCGAGGGGTTTTCGAACTGCGCTACTTTTTTTCCAGTCACGTCGAGGGTGTCGATGGTTCCGGCACCTCCTCGACCGCCATTCGCGCCAAGATCAGAAAGCTCATCAAGGATGAGAATCCGGAAGAGCCGCTGAGCGATGGCCGCATCGCCGAACTGCTCTCGGGTGAAGGCATACCGGTGGCCCGTCGCACGGTCGCGAAATATCGCGAGGCCATGGGACTGGCCACCTCGAACGAGCGGCGCCGGGCAAGTTTGCAGCCGCTGTAAAGCGCCCACGGAAATTCCGCCAACAAACAGGAGACGACTATGCAGCTCAACGTCACCGGGCACCACGTCGAAGTCACCCCTTCGCTCCGGGGCTACGTTCACAAGAAGCTCGAGCGCATCGGGCGGCATTTTGAGCAGGTCATCGACGTGCATTGCGTGCTGACGGTGGAGAAGCTGCGACAGAAGGCCGAGGCGACCCTGCACGTGAGCGGCAACGCCATCCACGCGGATGCCACCGAGGAAGACATGTACGCGGCCATCGATCTGCTGGCGGACCGGCTCGACCGCCGTATCAAGAAGCACAAGGAAAAGCTCAGCGACCACCACGCGGCGGAGGCGCGGCGCTCGCTGCGGGAGTAGATTTGCACCGGTGCGCATCATCATCCTCAGCGGGCTGTCCGGGTCGGGAAAGAGCGTGGCGCTGCACATGCTCGAGGACCTCGGCTATTACTGTATCGACAACATCCCCGCGGCCCTGCTGAAGCCTTTCATCTCCTACACGGTGCGCACCCCGGGCGGCACCTACCAACGCACCGCCATCGGTCTCGACGCCCGCAATACGGCGGCGGAAATCGCCACCGTGCCGCAGCTGATCGACGAGCTGAAGCGCAGCGGCATGCACTGCGAGGTGATCTACCTGAGCGCCGCCGAAGACGAACTGCTGCGGCGCTTCGCCGAGACTCGCCGCAAACACCCGATGAGCCGCGAAGATGTCAGCCTGCGCGAGGCGATCACGCTTGAGCGCCAGCTGCTCGAGCCGATCCTGCTGGTGGCGGACCTGGTGATCGACACCTCGCGCATGGGCGTGCACGCGCTGCGCGACATCATTCACCACCGCGTCGCGGGGCGCGTCGGGCGGCTATCGATCACTTTCGAATCCTTCGGCTTCAAGCACGGCATTCCGGGCGAGGCGGACTTCGTGTTCGACGCTCGCGCGCTCCCCAACCCCTACTGGGAGCCGGGACTGCGCAGCCTCACCGGCCGCGACGCGGAGGTCATACGCTTTCTTGAAACCCACACCAACGTGGCGCGGCTGATCGAGGATATCGCCGGCTTCATGCGCGCGCGGGTGCCGGAGTACCAGGCGAGCAACCGGGGTTACCTCACCGTGGCGGTGGGCTGCACCGGTGGGCAACATCGCTCGGTATACATCGTGGATCGACTGGCGGAAAAATTCGCCACCGAGTTCACCAACGTCACCGCCCGGCACAACAACCTGCCCGGAGCGCAACTGTTTCATCCCGGGCCGCGCGCGGCGACGACGGCCAGCACCGGCTCTTGAGGTACGGGACTGGCCTGCTGAAAAGGCCGCAGGCCCCAGCTGCGCGGCGCGACCGGCCCGTTGTATAGCCGGCAAAAACCACGCTTTTTGCCGGCGGCCCCGAGCGAGTTGAGGGACTGGCCTGCTGAAAGGGCCGCAGGCCCCAGCTGAGCGGCGCGACAGGCCCTTCGCATAGCCGGCAAAAACCACGCTTTTTGCCGGCGGGCCCGAGCGAGTTGAGGGACTGGCCTGCTGAAAGGGCCGCAGGCCCTTTCAGCCAATGTAACTAAGTAGCCTGCGCGACTCCGGCCGCGGTCATGACGGCGGGGAGTTTCTCCCCGCTCATGAACGCGAGCAGTGCCCCACGCGCCTCCATGGCGTCCCGGTACCCGAGCTCGATGAGGGCGCGGGTGTAGCCGGCCTCGAACATGAGGTAGCTCGCGAGCTGCATCCCTGAAGGCGCGCGGCCGCCGATGACGCGCAACAGCGCCCGCAGGCCGCGCGGCATCTCGCGCGCGTGGCGCGCGACGATCTCACGCGGATCGATGCTCGGCGCGAGCATGAGCGTCTGCACGCGGTGCTCGCCGCGGGTGACCTGCGGCGCGTTCTCCACCAGCGAGTTGATGCGCTGCAGTTGTTCCAGGTCGCCGTAGATCTGGTCAGTGAATAGCGTGTCGAGCATGTAGCCGAAGATCTCGCCGGGCGTCGGCATGCTGGTCTGCAGGCGGTTGACGGTCACCCCCGCGGCGCGGCGCGCACGCACACCGATGATGAGCAGGCGGTCCGCGCCCAGGTGGATCGCGGGACTCAGGGGATGCAGCTGGCGCATGGCGCCGTCGCCGTAGTAGTCACCGTCGATCGCCATCGGCGGAAATAACAGCGGAATTGCCGTGCTCGCCATCAGGTGCTCGAGCGTCAGCTGGGTGCGCGAGCCGATACGCTGCACCCGCGACCAGTCACCGACCGAGTCCACCGCGTCGTAGAACGCTACCGACTGGCCGGTGGTGTAGCTGGTGGCGCACAGCGCAAAGGCGTGCAGATGTCCGCGCACGATACTGCGGCGGATGCCGTCGCAATCGACGTGCACGCCGAGCAGTTCCCGCAGCGGGCTGTTGTCGAGCATGGACCTCGGGGGCGAGAGCACGAGTCCCCCGGACAGCAGCGCCAGCACCCAGTGCGCCCCGGCACGCAGCATGTGGCGCGCATCCACATGAAAGACCTGATCGGAACGGAAGTTGGCCCACACCTTCTCCAGTCCCGCGACCGCGCGGCGCCAGTGGTGCGCCTCGGCGGCCAGCACGCTCGCCGCCACGGCGCCGGCCGAGGTGCCGACGATCACCTGGAAGGGATTGCGCGCGCGCGGCAACATCTCCGCCAGCGCCAGCAACACCCCGACCTGGTATGCCGAGCGCGCGCCGCCGCCGGTCAGCACCAGCCCGACAATCGGGCGGTAACCGGGCCGAGACGCAGTTTCGCTGAGGCTATGCATAGCTGACGTGCACCGCCTTCTATTATCAGACCTCCGGCGCCGGATCCTGTGTGACGGACGTCGCGGCGGCAAACCCGTGCGCTGCCGGCAGGCCGCTCAGGGGCCGCTGCAGCTCACGGATTGCAAGATCCAGCCCCGCGATGGTCAGGGGAAACATGCGTCCGCCGACGAGCTCGCGGGTGAGGCGCACCGAGTGCGTGTGCTCCCAGCGCGCCTGGCCTTCCGGGTTGAGCCACACCAGGCGCGGGAAAGCCGCACACAGGCGCTGCATCCACACGGCGCCCGGCTCGCGGTTCCAGTGTTCGATGCTGCCGCCCGCCTGCACGATCTCGTACGGACTCATGGTCGCGTCCCCAACCACGATGGCGCGGTAGTCGTGTCCATAGGTGCGCAGCACCCGCCCGGTCGGGATGAGCGTGCCGTGGCGGCGGGCGTTGTCCCGCCACAGATTCTCGTAGGGGAAATTATGGAAGTAGAAATGCTGCAGGTGTTTGAACTCGCTGCGGGCGGCGGAAAACAACCCCTCGCACACCCGCACGTGATCATCCATGGAGCCGCCGACATCGAGAAATAACAGCACCTTCACCGCGTTGTGACGCTCGGGCACCAGTTTCAGATCGAGCAGGCCTGCGTTGCGGGCGGTGGCATCGATGGTGCCATCCAGGTCCAGTTCCTCGGCCGCGCCCTGGCGCGCGAATTTGCGCAGCTTGCGCAGCGCGAGCTTCAGGTTGCGGGTGCCGAGCTCGACCGTGTCATCAAAGTTGCGGAATTCGCGCCGCTCCCACACCTTGACCGCGCGGCGCTCGCCCGCGCCGCCAGCGCCGATGCGGATGCCTTGCGGATTAAAGCCGTTGGCGCCGAAGGGCGAGGTGCCCCCGGTGCCGATCCACTTGTTGCCGCCGGCGTGGCGCTCGCGCTGCTCGCGGAGCCGCTCCCGCAGCGTCTCCAGCAGCTTGTCCCAGCCACCGAGCGCTTCGATGCGGCGTTTCTCCTCCGCCGACAACACGCGCGCCGCCAGCCCCTGCAGCCACTGCGGCGGCACGTCGGCGAGCAGCTGCTCGAACGCCAGCTCGGCGCCGCTGAAAACCTGCGCGAAGGCGCGATCAAAACGGTCGTAGTGCCGTTCGTCCTTCACAATGCAGGCCCGCGCGAGCCAGTAGAACTCCTGCGCCGAGAGCTGCGCGATGCGCGCCTGCAGCGCCTCGAGCAGCGTCAGGAACTCGGTGATCGACACCGGCACCCCGGCGGCGCGCAGCGCGAAAAAGAACCGCACCAGCACTTTGCGCGCCCGGTCAGCGAACCCGGCGGTGCATGAACGCCAGCTGTTCGAACAGGTGCACGTCCTGCTCGTTCTTCAGCAGCGCCCCGTGCAGGATCGGAATCACCTGCTTGCCATCCGCGCTGCGCAGCGCTGCCGGCTGGATGTCCTCGGCGAGCAGGAGCTTGAGCCAGTCGAGCAGCTCGGAGGTTGAAGGCTTCTTCTTCAATCCCGGCGTTGCCCGCACCTCGAAGAACGCCCGCAGCGCCTCCGCCAGCAGTTCCTTCTTCAGACCCGGGTAGTGCACGTCGACGATGGCGCGCATGGTCGCCTCGTCCGGAAAGCGGATGAAGTGGAAAAAACAGCGGCGCAGGAAGGCGTCCGGCAGCTCTTTCTCGTTGTTGCTGGTGATGATGATGATCGGACGGTGGCGTGCGTGCACGAGTTCCCGCGTCTCGTAGACATAGAACTCCATGCGGTCGAGCTCGCGCAGCAGATCGTTCGGAAACTCGATGTCCGCCTTGTCGATCTCGTCGATCAGCAGCACCGGCTGGACTTGCGAATCGAACGCTTCCCACAGGCGTCCCTTGACGATGTAGTTGCCGATCTCATGGACGCGCGCGTCGCCGAGCTGCGAGTCACGCAGGCGCGACACCGCGTCGTATTCGTACAGACCCTGCTGCGCCTTGCTGGTGGACTTGATGTGCCACTCGTAAAGCGGCCGCTCGAGCGCGCGCGCAATCTCCACAGCGAGCTGCGTCTTGCCGGTACCCGGCTCGCCCTTGATCAGCAGCGGCCGCGCCAGCGTGATCGCCGCGTTGACCGCCATCATGAGATCGTCGGTGGCGACGTATTGATCCGTGCCGTTGAAGCGCTGGTTATTCATTGAGCAAGTCTAACCGTGAACGCCCCACTTGCGCGCGCTCGGCCGCGGAGTCGCGCTTTAGTCCGGCGTCAGTGTCAGAGTGTGCTCAGCAGGCCCCGGCAGAAACGGCAGCGGCGTTCCAAGCGCCCACTGCCTGAAGCCGGCGCGGTAGTACGGCGACAGCGGATGTCCGCTCTGGCCGCCGGGCATGTGGAAATAGCCTTCAGATTCGTGACCGGGCGAGACCGCGAAACGTTCGGAGGCGCCGAAGGCGCCGTTCTGGACGCGCGGCATGTCGTGGTCGCCCGGCAGCTCAACGGCGGGCATGTCGAGGAGCGGCGCCAGCCACGGCAGCGCGTGCGACAGGGGGTGCTGCACCCGCACCGTGTTATATCGGCCCCAGGTACACGCGGCCAGCCCGGCGCAGCTTTGCAGAAGACTGGCACTCGCCGCATCGACCTGCGTTACCAGGAACTCAGACCAGCTGGCATAGCGCCTGGCCAGCATATTGAGCGGCTGTGTGGTCACCAACTGCCACAGCGGGCCTTCGAACTGCGCCGGCGGCGCGAAAGCATCTGCCGGCGGCACCTTGAGCGCCGCCAGCACCGTTCTCCACACCTCGGCCTGGACGCTGTCATGCCAGGTGCGCACGAGCCGATAGCCGACCGATTCGGTGCCGGCGCGGCCGTCCCAGTGCGCGACCAGGCGGCGAAACTCGGCGCGCGCGGGGTGATCAGCGACGGCGGCCGCGTCGAGCACTGACAACAGGAGCACGCGCCAGCGTGCCAGGAACTGCGCGCGATCATCCAGCTGGATACGCAGCATGTCACTCGGCGTGACGCTGCCGCTGAGCGCCAGCAGATCGTCCCGGATCTGCCCGGCGCGCGCGCCGAGATCGTATTCCACGCCGAGCCCCACCAGCTCGGCGCCGATGAGTTCCTGATCGCGCGGCGCGCTCGCCACGCGCGCGTTGGCGGTCCAGATGCGCCCGGTGGGCGGATCCACGATGCGCGGATGATCAGCCGGCGTCGTCCAGGCACTCGCGGCGCGCGTCCGCGCGGCACCCGTGTCCTCGGGGATGCGCCCGGCGATGGTCCAGCCGATGTGCCCCTGGGCATCGCCTGCCACCAGGTTCTGGTGCGGAATGCCGATGGCGGGCGCCAGCGCCAGCACCTCGGGCACCGAGGCGGCCCGCTCCAGGGTCATGAGATTAAGGTTGGTCGCGGCAGGCAGCTGCGCAAGCCAGGCGCCGAACCAACACACGTGCTGCTCGACATCCGCGCGCAACAGCACGCCGGCGGCGGCGGCGCGCACCTGCAGCTGCACCGGTGCTCCGCCCTTCACGCGGATCTCCTCGGTCACCACCTTGAGCGGCACATCCCCGGCGTCGGTGTGTACCGCGACCGGCGCGGCGCCCGCGCAGTCGAGACGCTCGACGTCGAGCCAATTGCCGTAACTGTTGGTGAACCCCCAGGCGACGCGGCCATTGGATCCTGCGACCAGCAAT
>Ga0209167_10000369_pt1 | contig 35849 bp, 40 predicted proteins | sample Coa_R1_9_FD_187154 | JGI IMG/M metagenome (GOLD analysis project Ga0209167, IMG submission 187154) | Surface soil microbial communities from Centralia Pennsylvania, which are recovering from an underground coalmine fire - Coalmine... | ecosystem: Environmental > Terrestrial > Soil >...
GCGCTTAAACTCCGGCGTGTACCGGGTTGCTTTGTCTGCCATCGTGAACCCTCCAGAATCCAACGTTGAGGTGTCCACGAAAGCGGGTCAACTCCAAATATTGCGGGCGGCGGTAGTGTGCCGACCACCTTACGGCGTCGGTGCGGATAGGTGACCTGAAGAGACAGCATCGGTAGTGCGAAAAGCACACCAGCGCCTCGCCAAATCCACTTTTCCTGAACGTCGTAGAGCGCAAGTAGCGCCGGCAGCAACGCCCCCGCCGTCAATACGAAGATGTACGTCATGACCGTTCTTGCAAGGTATCTGTCAAGCAGTGACAACCTCGCTCCTGCGGCCGGTCGGAGGGTTAACAAGAGCGCCGAGAACCCCGCGAACGTGATCATCAGGCCAGCCAATGTGTACAAGAGGGTTGCACCTTTGAATTCCATGTTTTGCTCCACCTAAGAACCAAGGTCGTTTTGGCGCGTACTTGTCCTACGACAAATCCGCCTGTGGTGCGGTGATTAGAGCGTATTGGCTCCCCGGATTGGAATGTAGGAAGTGACAAGCCATTGAAATCGAAGGCGGTTTCTTGGCAGTAGGACGTGACGTACCCCGAACGGTACCCTCATGTCAGGTCCTCTCCGAGGGGTGTAATGGTCGCGTTGAGATTCATTTTGGCGGTGGCGCTTGCCGGGTCCGTTGTTGCCTGCCACAGCGACACGGCGCCGGATTTGAGTCGGCTCTATGCCTCCGGCATGGAAGAGGCGCGCACGCCGCCCGTCATTTTGATTCCTGGAGTTCTTGGTTCGCGACTCTTCGACAAGAACAAGCGGACTGAGGTATGGCCGGGATCGACGCTGCATCTGTTGGCAGGTTCCAAACAGGACCTGGAGCTGTCCTTTGACCCGCAGACTCTGCAACCCGTCAATGACGGCTTGGAACCGAGCGGGCTCTTTGAAGAGGTGCTGAACGCCGACTTCTACGGCGCGATCCTGCGCACCCTGCGGCAATCGGGGGGCTTCGTCGCGGGGAAACTAGGCGCGCACGCCGATCCACGGGTGCGGCGGTATTACGTATTTGCATATGACTGGCGGCAAGACAATGTCACAACCGCGCAGCGTCTTGATGCGCTTATCGAACAGATTCGTCGCGACTATGGGGATCCGACGCTGAAGGTCAATGTGATCGCTCACAGTATGGGCGGTCTCGTCACTCGCTATTACCTTCGCTACGGCACCGTCGATGCGCTCGAAGGCGATGGCGCTTTCCCCATCAACATGGCGGGCGCGGCAAAAGTCGGTACCGCCGTGCTACTGGGTACGCCCAATTTGGGCTCACTGAGTTCCTTACAGAGCATGCTCCTGGGTCACCCGGTTGGACTCCGCGGGATTGAGCCGGAGGTACTGGCGACCATGCCGAGTGTCTATGAGCTCTTGCCGCATCCCTTGACGGACTGGTCAGTGGATCCGAGCGGTAAGGATCTGGATCTGGACCTCTATGACGTTGCGACCTGGAAGCGCATGCAATGGTCGGTGTTCGACCCGGCCGTAATCGGCCGCTTGCGAGCCCGGTTCAAGGTGCACAGCGAGGCAAACGCGTACATCTCGGCGCTTCAGGCCTACTTTGGCCGAAATCTTGAGCGCGCACGGCGCTTCATCTGGTCGGTGACCTTCGAGGAGCCGAGCTCTCCCGTCAAATTCGTCGTGTTTGGCGGCGATTGTGTGCTGACGCCCGCGCGCATCGTGATAGAGCAACAGGCTGGGCGGTCGCTGGCGCGGCTATTTCCAGCGGATGTGCAGCATAAGGTGCCTGGCGTGGACTACAGTCGCCTGATGCTGGAGCCGGGCGACGGCGCGGTTACCAAGCCGTCGCTGCTCGCGCGCCAAGCGCTCAACCCGGTCGCGCCACGTAATGACGCACTCTTTTTCCCGCTTGCCTATGCTTTCTTTCTCTGCGAAAACCACGAGCGACTCACGAGCAACATAAATTTTCAGGACAACCTGCTGAACGTGCTGCTCGCCCGCGAGCGCCCATGGGATGCAGCGCGCGAGATGAAGCATTAGGCTAAGCCCGCGTGAAACGCGCGTAGGCGGCTACGTGGTTATCTTGGCGCCTGCGCGCCGAGCAGGTAGTCCAGGGTGAGATGCGCGAGCGTCCGTTCGCCAACTAGTATGCTCGACTCATCGATGTGAAATTTCGGCGAATGGTTGGGAATGAATTGATCACCTGGGGCGCGTGCTCCGAGCACGACGAACAGTCCGGGGATCTTCTCCTGATAGAAAGCGAAATCATCCGGGAACGGCAGCAGCCCAATCTCGATGAGATGATCCGGGCCGGCGACCCGCTTCAGTGTTGGCAGCATTCGTTCCGCTAGCTTCGGATCGTTGTAGATGCTCGGCACGTACTGCTCGGGGACCACCTTGGCCTCCGCTGTGGCCCCGGATCCGAGGGCAATGTTCTCGGTCGTGCGTTTGACACGATCGATGACGTCCTGGCGGACATCGCGGTTGTACCAATCCAGCGCGACGGTCATCCTGAGCGAGTCCGCTATCGCCTGATAGTGCCCACCTTGAATCTCCATGATCGAGAGGACAACCGGGGATTTTGTGAAGTCGATCTGACGGCTGGTGATCGTCTGCAGACCGAGCACGATCTGAGATCCGACGACGATCGCATCGACTCCCGCCCATGGGGTATCGACGTTCGCCTGCCGGCCGTGCACGGTTATATCGATCTCGTCGGTCCCGGCCTGCTGAGCGCCGGGGCGATAGCCGATCTGGCCGGTTTCGAGCTGCGTGAGAAGGTGCGCGCCGAGAATCGCCTCCGGCCGGAGATCTCCACTCAACACGCCCGCATCGATGAGCTGTAGCGCTCCGTCCTGCTCTCCCGGTGGCGGACCCTCCTCGCCAGGCTGGAACATGAACCCGATCGTGCCGGGCAGCTGATCTCTCATCTGCATGAAGATCGAGGCGAGTCCGAGGAGCATCGCCATGTGCGCATCGTGTCCGCAGGCGTGCATGACCCCGACCGCTTCTCCGCTCGGACTCTTCGCTCGCACGGTGGATTTGAAGGGCAGGTCAACCTCTTCCGTATAGGGCAGCGCGTCGAGTTCGGCTCGCAGAGCGACGGTCGGTCCGGGCTTGGCCCCGCGCAACACGGCCACAACGCCCGTCTTGCCGATCGGCATACGGACCTCCAGGCCGAGCGCACGTGCTCGTGCGGCGATGTACTTACTGGTGTCGAACTCGCGGTTCGACAGCTCAGGGTGCTGGTGGATGTAGCGTCGGTCCTTTATCACGGTGTCGATGTCTCGAGATGCCAAGGCATCGAGGCGAGCGTGCAGCGGATTGTGAGCGTCGACCGCGTGAAAGGCGGCTGTTGCTTGGGGAAGTGCACTGCCTCCCTTCGTGCCCTGCGAATCCTGGGCGCTCGCCGCGGCCACCGCCGTGAGAGTGCAGCACAACATTGCGCGCATGAATGTCTTCACGGCTTGGTCCTCAGTCTAGCGGACGTACCCAGTATCGATCTTGGCGGCAAATGCGGGAATATAGACTGGGACGAGCAGCGCACTCACGCGCCTGGGCGCCTGCCGTTGTGACAGCTTCATGCGTTGCCTTTGAAAGAATGACAGCGCGGGTCAGCGGAGGGATTACCACGACCGGATCACGGGCAGGATGGCGCAGCTTTACGAGGCGCGCTGATGTCTAGAAGTAACTAGACGTTACGCGTCTAATACACTGTATTATAAGTTATGTTCTTCATCGACGCATAGGAACCTGCGAGTGTGACTTTGTTGAGTGTGGTCGCTTTTTGGACTCCCCCAAGATTGGCGGCTGGCCGCTGCCGTTGGCTGACGGTCACTACAGATCATTGCTCTTCGCTGCCGGTTACGGCGATGAAGCCGGGAGAACCATCGCGGACGACACGAAGAAGCAAGGGAAGCTTGGAGGACGGCGTGCTGACCGTCGCAAGATCCGCGACGTCCTGCAGGCGCTTGGATCCAGCATGGGTGATGAGATCGCCAATTTTTAAGCCGGCCAGGGCTCCGGCGCCATTCGGGCGCAGCTGCGTCACGATCAGGCCGCTGACCTCGTCTTGCGCCTTGAGCGCCATTCGAATCTCGGTCGTGGCATTGTCCACGCCGAGTTCAAGATTCGGCACCCAAGTGTCTCGACCACCGGCGTGCAGCGGATTAGCGGGCGGATCAGGGAGCAGACCGATCTTCAGGGCAATTGATTGCTGAACACCCGATCGGACTAGGGACGCCCCTACCGTCGTGCCGGGAGTCAGCCGCACCGCGACCTTTCCCAGACTCTCGAAGGTGACAGGCGTGGCACCGATGCTGAGCAGGACGTCGCCGGCGTGCAGGATTTCGACAGAGGGTCCTTGCGGGTCCACGGCCGTGATCAGCGCACCCGCAATGGTGTCCCGTCCGCTAATGGCCTGGCCCAGCGCGGGCGTCATCGCTTGCACTGTGATGCCCAGATAGCCGCGGTTCACCCGGCCATGTGCTTCGAGCTCGGCGACAACTGCCGCGACAGTTTCCGCTGGAATTGCGAATCCAAGACCCACTGAACCCCCGCTGGGAGAGAGTAGCGCCGAAGTGACACCGACGACCGCCCCGTCCGTCGATAGCAGGGGGCCTCCCGAGTTTCCAAAATTGATGGCCGCATCGGTCTGCAGGAAATCAATATACGGGTCCTGTTCCAGCGTGCGCGCTCGCGCCGAGAGAATGCCGGCAGTCACTGATTGACCGAGACCGAAGGGATTTCCGATCGCTATGACGGGATCGCCCACTGAGATTACGTGCGAGGAACCCAGGCGAAGCGCAGGTAAAGGGCCTGCGCTTACTTTGAGCAGCGCAATATCGGTGGTCGCATCGACACCAAGGACCCGGGCGGGAATTACTCGACCGTCTGACAACTTTACGCGGACCGTCCGAGCGCCCTCAACGACGTGGCGATTGCTAACGATAAGGCCGTCTGCACGTATGATGAACCCTGAGCCTAGCGTATAGCCGGTTTTGGTGGACACTGGATTGTTGCTGTCCAAGCCGGAGAGCATCCGGCGCATGAACACGCGCATGTCGTTGTATTGGGTGTCGGCGGTCGCCCGTTCCACCGCGCGTTGCCCGGCACTTTCCCCCTGTTCTTCCACGAGAACGGTGACGACGCTTGGCGCCGCCTGCTGGACTATTACAGCGTATCCCCCAGGAATCGCAGCGGCTGCAGGGTGGACCAACTGAGAAACCGTTGAGGCAACGGCCAACACAACCTGGCGTACGCGCATCTTCCAAGCACCCCGCCCGCACGAATTCGGTTTCCGCGGTATCGGGAAGGCAATTCCTGGGGCCGACACAGAGTCTGCGTAAGACAGCTGCCGCCACCCGTTCATAAGAGGACCGACACGACTATTTTACCTGTCGGGTTCACCTGCGTGACGCATCTTACTTCAACGGTAGAGGCAGCGCGCTTGTTGCAGTGGCGGTGAGCGACGGTTTGATGCGCGGTGTTGCTGCCGCGACGCGCAGCGTGCCGAATCATTTCTGTTTGTTTCCGCACGTCTCTGGTGGTTAGGTGCAGCCGCACCCTGACTCTGAAAACATCGAAGGATTCAAGAGCCCGATGGTAGTTTGGTGTTGGCATTCATGGCATCGTGGGGCAGGGTGGAGGCCGGTAGCAGCTTTGGGGTCGCACCCGTTGGGACACGCCGAGCGCACCTCTCGACGTGTTGGCCGCCGCGGCACGAGGATGTCCGCGGTTGATCCGACGGGCGCGACCCCAAGGCCGAAATCGGTCTCCGGGTCGCTGCTGGCATCGGTGAGCGGGACCGCAATGACGCAGGGGCTGAAAGGAGTAGTGAACCATGCTCGTTTCTAAGGCGCGCTGTGAACTCTGTGGCGGCGAACTCGTACGGCCGCCGGATACCGGAGCTGCAGAAGTGCACCCGCGGCACGAACCAGAGGTTCTTGATGATCTTGCCGCGGCAGTCTGGGTGCAGGCTTACGACGCAGCCTGGCTGGGGCAGCACTGGAGGGCGTTGGAGCAGTGCTTCGCTCCGGACGTTGCGATGATGCTTGCCGGCCCTACGAACGCGATTACCGGGCGGGCGGCGGTGCTGGCTCACATTCGCGAGGTGATGGCTGGAACTGTGGTGCACGAGTACAACGCGACGGATCTGAAGGGGCACGCCTCGGGCGCGACCGGAGTCATTACCTACCGTTGGCAACTCGATTGGACGATTGGCGGCGAGCGACGGGCAACCGCAGGCCGCGACATACTGGTGTTGCGGGCAGTACAGGAGAGTTGGCAGCTGGTCTGGCGTGCACAGGTTCCTGCGCGCTCCTTCCTGGATCATCGTGGACCACGCGGGGCGCGGCCCCGGTCCGCGATGTCGAGTATCACCGGCGGGGGGCACCCGTAATGACCATGAACTGCGGAACTTCATCGCGCACGACGCGCACGAGCAGGGGCGCGGCGGTCGATGGTTTACTGACGTTGGCAAATTGGGCGGCGTCAGTCAGCTTCCTTGTTTCGACGTGAGTGAGCAGATCGGGTCTGACCGGTGGCCACATACAGCAAGGCCAAAGTCGATCTGATCTGAGCGCCGAAAATCGGAGTCTGTGGTGAGTGACTTCTGACCGAGCCGCGGGAGCACCGGTTTTCGATGCTCATTTTACGCTATAGTTTCGCCCTTCGAGGCAAGCAGCCTCCGCGCGCAGGTAGCCCTGTCGACTATCTCCGGGGCCTTTCGGGGTCGCGCGATCCGGCTGAGTTGGGTCGAACCCGGTTTGCGACGTTGCCCACCGACGGCACTCGTCTTTATCCTGCTTCTGCTGCGCCTCCGACTGGGCCGCCTTGGGATAGGCGAACAGCGTGGCGGCCACTGCTGGATTGACCGACGGCGCTGACGAGCCTTGCGGGGGAACCGAGCTGAGATTTCCCGGAGGGTCGACGGCCTGGTATTCCCCGACGCCGTTGTCCCATTGATAGTACATGCCGTCGGCGTAGTAGTACGGGATGTCATTCCACCAGAATGTGTCGTAATACCAAGGCAAGAGCGGCAGGTAGATGCCCAGTCCGAATCCCCAACCGCCCCACCAGCGGCCATACCCGCCGCCGTAGTAGCCTCCGCGCCAGCCGTAACCTCCGCGCCAGCCGTAACCTCCGCGGCCGCCGTAGCCTCCGCGGCTACCGCCATGAAATCCCCCACCGCCGCCGTGGGAGCCCCCACCGCCGCCGTGGCCGCCACCGCCGTGGCCGCCGCCGCCGCCCGGACCGGCACTCGCCACGCCGACCGCCAAGAGCATCACTGCTGCTGCGAGCGCGCGGGATCGTACGAATACTCGACTGCTCATGATGCCAGCCTCCTGGTGAATTACGAATTCACCACCAGCACGCTGCCGCACAGCCCCGACCTTCCCCGGGTCCCGACCAACGATCGCATTATTTCCGTCGGTCTCGTGTTGCTGATGTCGAATTCTACTGTACTTTTTACCGCGAAAGCTCTTCACGGGTTCGCCCGTTTGGCACTTTCGAAGTCCACGCGAGGCGCTGGTTCTGCGCGGTCGCATGTCGTGTCAATTGCGTTCTGATTGTGGCGATGTGTCTCGCTGGATTTGATTCCGTGTCTCGATGTTTCGGGACTCTGCTGCCGCGCCCCTGACACGTGATGCGCGTCGACTGGAACAAGGGTTCCCGACTTGATCGTCGACCGAACTTGACTCCGACTGACGAGGCTATTAAGTGCGCATGTTAATATTCCGGCATCTCAACGCGCCCACGCTACCGGCATCGTTGAGTGGGTTAGTGTGCGAAGCACACCTTCCAGAGAGTATCGCTGTGGTCGCCGATGTGCTGTGGTCAAGGTAGGTGATTCATGGCTTCACCTCACGTACTTTTTGTCGAGGACGATCCCGAGATCCGCGGATTGGTGGGCGACTTTCTTCATCAGAGCGGCTTTCGCGTCACCGTCGCCCAGGATGGCGAGGAAATGGATCGCGTTATGAGCGCGGAGAAGGTCGACCTCCTTATTCTGGATATCATGCTCCCGAACGAAGACGGCCTCAGCTTGTGTCGCCGCGTACGCGCGGAAGGTAACTTGCCGGTAATCATGTTGACGGCTCGCGGAAGCGAGATCGATAGGGTCGTCGGCTTGGAAATGGGCGCCGACGACTACCTCACAAAGCCCTTTGGCACCCACGAGCTGGTGGCGCGCGTCCGCGCCCTGCTGCGTCGGTCTGAGTACGCGGCACACGAACCGCGCAGCAGGCCCCGGTCCGTCTTGATCTTTTTGGACTGGAGGCTGGACTTGGTCGCGCGACGCCTGCACTCACTGGACGGCACACGTGTGCCGCTTACGGGTGGCGAGTTCGAACTTTTAATGGCCTTCTGCGAGCACGCAAATAAAGTGCTGACGCGAGACCAGCTGCTTGATTTCACGCGAGGGAAAGCCCCTGCCGGCGTGGATCGCAGCATTGACATCCAGGTAAGCCGGCTGAGGCGCAAGATCGAAAAAGATCCAAAGGATCCGGCGCTCATTCAAACAGTCCGCTCGGGCGGCTACATCTTTGCGGCTCAGGTCACTTCCGAATGACTCTCAGTCTGCGGCGACTGTTGCCCGCGGATTTGCGGGGTCAGGTCGCAGGCATCCTCTTCGTAGGATTGGCGCTCTCGCAGCTCGTGGCGGCAGTCCTCTATGTCGTATTGTTTCCGAGATGGCAAGGGATGCTGCGCCCCGACGCTGTTGCGACGCGCATTGAAATGGTCGTGCACCTTCTCGAGTCCGTTGATCCGAGCCAGCGCCCCGCACTCACGCGCGTGTGGAGCGAAGGTGGATTCCGCCTCAACTACGACGCCGCACGGCCGCTAGGCAACGGCATCGCCGTAGATTCAAGATACACGCGATTGGGCGATCAGATCGCAGCCAGACTGCTCAAGGACCGCAATGACGTGTGGGTGCAGTCTATGGACGCTTCGCCGGATACGACGCGCGTGCGCGTTGGACTGCGCGGTGGCGGCGCCCTTGAGGTGATAACTTCGCTGGGCCTTGAACATCCATTGGGCTTGGCCGCTCAGGTCGGCTTTGGCGCATTCCTGGTCTTCGCCACCGCCGGACTGTGGGCGTGGCTCACACTCATGGTCAACGTGCCACTCAAGCGGGTGGCCGGAGCCGCGGAGCACGTGGGTCTCGACATCAATGCACCGCAACTGGCAGAGCAGGGGCCGGCGCAGCTGCAGCGCGTGATTCGCGCATTCAACGACATGCAGCTTCGATTGCAGCGCTTTCTTACCGATCGCACATTGATGCTCGCTGCCATCAGCCACGATCTACGAACGCCACTGACGCGATTGCGACTGCGCATCGAGACCGATAGAGCTGGGCAGGAAAAGCAGAAGATGCTCGACGACATTGAATCCATGGAAGGGATGCTCGCGTCGAGTCTTGCCTTCATTCGTGGTGTCGATGACGCTGAGGCGCACGACGTCGTCGATCTCGGGTCTCTGCTGCAGACCGCGTGCGATATGGTCAGCGATCTGGGGGGCGAGGTTGAATACCTCGGCGCCGTTCGTAGCCGCTATCACTGCAAGCCGCAGGCGCTGCTGCGTGCTCTAACCAATGTCATTATGAATGCGGCCAAGTACGGCCGAGGCGCGCGCGTAAGACTTGCCAGAGGACTTGACTCAGGGTTTGTGATAGACGTCGAGGATGAGGGACCGGGGATATCGAACGCCGATAAGTGCAGGGTTTTCGAGCCGTTCTATCGATCAAACGCGGCCAGGGACGTTGATAGCCTCGGAATGGGCCTTGGCCTCGCTATCGCGCGCTCCGTGGTCTTGGGACACGGCGGGACGATCGAGCTGTTGGACCGCGAACCGCGGGGTCTGCTCGTGCGCATCGTCCTACCAGAAGTTCCGGCATGAAATCCGTGGCGCGGATTCCAACTCCCCGCGATCGAGGCATTGGAGGCCCGCGTCAGTGCTTTGGCAGCAAAGGATAATCGGATGCTGGCCGTCGCTCGTGGCGTCCGGACGGCGCCCCCGTGGTCTGGTTTATGATCCGCCGCGGCCGGAGGCCAATAAGTTGATGACGGAGCTTCGCAATATGGGCGTCCCGGCCATATGCTCACCGCCAGCGCCCTGGCAGCTGACTCTGGCGATTTTCGCCTGTGACATGGCTTCTGCCGGCCGGTGAATGGCGTAGTGAAGGTCGCAATGAACATGTGGTGAGTGCCTGGCAAGCGGCCTATCGATGCGGCGTTGTAGTTTGTCAGGCGCGCGGATGTACCGTACGTTAAAAAGTCGTCGCAATGGGCAAACAGATCGACGCTGTCGCGAGCCGGAGCGCGGGAGCCGCGAACATGAACAGGTTTTATGAAACTGTCTAGCCTGCTCATCTATTTCATCACCGGGGGCGTGGTTACTGCGGTCATCGTGGTGCTGGAAGAGAGTGGTCAGCGGACCCTATCCGGATTGGCCACGCTAATTCCGGTTTTCACGCTCGTCGCATATTTCTTTATCGGCCAAAGTTCAGGAAACATCGCGGTCAGTCAGCACGCGAAGTGGGTGCTGGCCGGCACTCTCGTGACTTGGGTGCCCTACATGCTTGCGATTGCGTATCTGGCACCGCAGATAGGTTCTCACAAGGCCATTGCTGCGGGGCTAGCGATATTTTTCGTCCTAGCGCTCGCATATGTCGCAATCGCCAACCGTCTGAGACTGTTTCAATGACCGCGGGAGCTGGTTGCGCCGGCTACGGATTGTAGCTCTGGATGTAGGCGTTCTCGACCGGCTTACCCGGACGGATAAGCTCAGGCACACTCCCGCCTGGTACGCCCAGGCATCGAGCACCTGGCCTTCGAACCCCGGTCCATGATCCACCGTGATCGACAGCGGCAGTCTCCGCAGATCTGCCAGTGGCTCGCGCTACAGACTCATTCAAACGCTGCGTCACTGAGCAACTGAGCATGCTGCATCGAGTCATGATCGTGTGACGGGTACTGAATTTCGGCGCCGGACTGAAGGCCTCGATAGCGTACGCGGAGTTCTCCGGGGACGGCCGCTTTGAGGACCGCGAGCCCCGGCATCTCCGCGCCATGAACGTCCGTCGGTGCGCCGAAGTCGCCTCGCGCGAACCTGGCTGCGATGTCCTTCAGATGGCGACGAATCAGCGCAGTCTGCTTTGTATCCCCTGAACTTTTCACGACCACGCGCTGAACGCCGCCTTGCGGCGTCTTAGTGAAGATGGCGCGTCGTCGCGTTCATATCAAACGGCATTACATCGGCGCTGCGTTCCCGAACAGCCTCATGGCGCGACGGATCTGCCGTCTGCCCAAACGCCGGCGCGACCGCCAGGAGCAATAGACCCGGCAGAGCGGGCGCGATCGTGTTCATGGGGGGCAGGCCTGCGGTGGTGGCACCCATCAGCCCCGGGCCGGCACGGGATGGCGGAAATGCGAGCCGCGCAATCGGCGTGCGAGGGTCTACCCCTAAGGGCGGTGGGGCGGCCTGAAGGCCACTGATCACCTTCCCTGCCTGTACTGCGGGAAGTACTGCATCGACGGGGGCATGTTCGCTACCGTACGGACTACCTCGCGTGGGCCGGCTAACGTTAGCGCCTGAATCCAGAGCCCCCAATGAACGTTGCTCTCGCCCCGAGAGACCGTTCGATCAGTTTCAGCATTGGTCCGCGTAGCGTGGACACCCACGCTGGCGGAGCTCCTTTTTTGCCGCTGAGCGCATTCGGACTTAGGGCAAGGAGACTCGAACATGAGATGGATGGTCTTGGCTTATGCGACTCTGGTCGCCGGGTGCGCAAACTTTGCGCCCACGGACAACCGATCGTTTCCGGGCGCGGGTCAGTCCGCTGTAGACGAAAGGCGTGAATCTCGCGCGCTCGAGCTAGCGGAATCTAACTGCGTCAGTCAAGGCAAGAACGTTGACGCCGGGCGCGTCGAAGGCCAGACGGTGTACGCCTGCGTTGAACGCTAGCCCCGACCCTCTCCATCGGAGCCCTGGGCAACTCACCAGAGCGTCACATCGAACTCGAGGCCTGGCCTGGCCTGGGACTGACTCAGTCGGGAAACTTCAATTCCCGTTCGATCGCCTGAAAGCGCGGCTCCTTACGCAACGGGTCGAGTAGTGGGTCCGTCTTCAAAAATGCCAGCCCGCCGTCCTGCAGACGCTCGGCTGTCTCGAGCGAGTCGAGTGCCTGCGCGACGTTGCCCCACTGCGCATAGACCTCACTGTAGAAGGCGACGCCTACGACGCGAATGGCAACCTGCAGCACGTCCGTGTGGACGAGAATGCACTGCTGAACTTCGTTGTGGACAACCCTACCGGCCTGTTTTCCAGCACCGGCGAGATCCTCGCGGCTGCTCGTGCACTCTGGGCAGGAGACTCTCGACCGCTGTTTCGCCTGGGAGCGGAGGGTTTCTTTTCGCCCGACTTCATGCAACCGATGTGGTCGTGAACGGGACCGTGACCTGGGTGCCATTCGGTTCCTTTGTTGCTGACCTGACCGTAAGCGGACCTGGGACGACGGGAGGTACGCTGCACGTAGCGGGTACCTGGCAAGCGTCAGGACCGGTTGGCAACTTCGCGGTCAGCGGTACGCTCGGTGGTAAGAATGTCGCGGCTTTAGTCCCGGAGGCCTGACCCTCTCTCGAACCCGAAGGCGCACGCGATGAGGGAGCCTTCGATTTGGGTCGCTATTTGCACTTGTGTCGAATGGATGGCGATCGGCTCACGATCTACACCCACGCGATGCGCCGCAAGCATGACGCCGCCGCCGACAAGATGGCCGAGCTGCCGGGGGCTTACTCAGTGTGGAAAGAGCGTGGAACAAACGACGGCAGAGCCTGAGAAAGGTGCGCTAAGTGATTGTTTGATTGGCTCCCCGGGTTGGAATCGAACCAACGACCAACGGATTAACAGTCCGACGCTCTACCGCTGAGCTACCGGGGAACAGGCAGGCCTGTCAGAAGGGCGCGAATTCTCAGGCAACGGGCCCAAAGGGTCAAGGAAACCGCGTCCGGCGCCGGCGAGACTGCCTGAAAAAGCCACCGTACGCGACCGCGTTAAGGGCGAGAAGGAGTGCCGCGAGCGTCCATTGAATGTGCCAGGTCAGCCCCGGCGGATACAGCACGGCGGTGACGTAATGCGCCAGAAACCCGCCGCTGTAGCCGGACTCCCCGGCGAGGTGGCGCAGGTGGTTTTCCAGCGGCGTGAGCGGGCAGACTGTGGCAGAGACTTCCACCCAGATGCCCCAGGCGAGCGCCGGCAGATGGGCGAAGATTAGCCGCGGCCACTTCCAGGTCAAGAAGCCGCCGAAGATCAGGAACGCGGTAAAGGCGAAATGGATGACGACGAGGCTATCGGCGAGTAGCGACCACTTCATGGGCGGTGATTCGTAAACGGGAGACCCGAATGACTTACCAGGCAATCAATCTTGGGCAGAAGCTGGCACTGATCGCCGAGCAGTGGCAACCCAAGGTGGTCGCGGAAATGAACGACTATCAGTTCAAACTCGTGAAGTTACAGGGGGATTTCATCTGGCACGACCACAAGGATACCGATGAGACATTCATCGTTGTCGATGGGGTGCTGCGCATCGATTTTCGCGATGGCGCCGTGCAGCTGGCGGCCGGCGAGATGTTCGTGGTCCCGAGAGGCGTCGCGCACAAGCCCTATGCCGAGCATGAGGTGAAAGTATTACTGATTGAGCCTCGCGGCGTTCTCAACACCGGCGAGGCAGGCGGCGCGCGGACTGCGCAAAACGACGTTTGGATCTGAGGCGCGCTCAGGCCGCTACGACCCGCGCAGCCAGCAGGCGGGCGATCCGGTCGAGCGCCATCTCGAGCGTTTGCATGCTGCAGGCGAAGGACAGGCGCACATGCCCCGGCGCCCCGAAGCCTGAGCCGGGTACCACCGCGACTCCGCCCTCATTAAGAAGGAGCTCCGCGAATTCGCCGTCATCGCGGCAGCCGAGGCTAGCCATCGCACGCGACACATCGGCGAACGCGTAGAAGGTTCCCGCCCCCGGCAGGCAGCTGATGCCGGGAATGCCATTGAGCGCCCGCACGACAAAATCGCGCCGTGCCTTGAAGGCCTCGTTCATTTTCGCAACGCAGGCCTGATCGCCCGTAAGCGCGGCGACTGCGGCTTTCTGCGAAATGCTGGATGCGTTGGACGTCGACTGGCCCTGGATGGTGCTCATCGCACTGATGAGCTCCTTCGGCCCGCCGCAATAGCCGATGCGCCAGCCGGTCATGGCATAGGCCTTCGACACCCCGTTGATGGTCACCGTGCGGGGGTAAAGCTCGGGCACCGCGGTGACGAGGCTGCAGAACGGCTCGTCGCCCCAATAGATCTTCTCGTACATATCGTCGGTGCCGATGATGATGCGCGGGTTCTCGAGCAACACCTCGCCGAGCGCTCTCAGTTCCGCGCGCGTGTAGGCCGCACCGGTGGGATTGCACGGGCTGTTGAGGAGCAGGAGGCGCGTCTTCGGCGTGATGGCGGCGGCGAGCTGTCTCGCGGTGATCTTGTAGCCCTGCGTCATGCCGGCAAATGGCATGACGGGCAGCCCGTCGGCCAGCAGCACCATGTCCGGGTATGACACCCAGTAGGGCGCCGGGATCACCGCCTCGTCACCCGGATCCAGCAGCGCCATGCACAGGTTGTAGAGGGTCTGCTTGGCACCCGAGGACACCAGGATCTGCGGGCGCTCGTAGGTGAGATCATTGTCGCGCGCGAACTTGGCGATGATCGCGTCCTTCAGCTCATCGATCCCATCGACATTGGTGTAGCGCGTGAAGCCGTTGCGGATGGCGTCCGCGCCCGCCTGGGCGATGTGTCCGGGGGTATCGAAATCAGGCTCACCGGCACCTAAGCCAATGACGTCCCGTCCCTGGGCCTTCAGGCGGGCGGCGCGCGCGGTGACGGCGAGCGTGGGGGAGGGCTTGACGCGCTGAACGCGACGCGCGATGGGCAGGGTCACTGAATTTCCTGTAGTTCGCTTGAGATCGGACCGGCCCGCTATATTAAGAGATTACGTCGGGCCCGGCCATCGAAAGCGGCTGCGGCGCGAATCGCTCACGCCACGACTCATCTCACATGGAACAGCAGCCCTTCAAGCTCGAAGCCGATTACAAACCCGCTGGCGATCAGCCGGAAGCCATCGGGAAGCTCGTCGAGGGACTCACCGAGGGTCTTGCGCATCAGACGCTGCTGGGCGTGACGGGAAGTGGCAAGACCTTCGCAGCGGCGTCGGTCATCCAGCGCGTGCAGCGCCCGGCCATGGTACTCGCGCACAACAAGACCCTCGCGGCGCAGCTCTACGGGGAGTTCCGCGAATTCTTCCCGCACAACGCGGTGGAGTACTTCGTCTCTTACTACGACTACTACCAGCCGGAAGCCTACGTGCCGTCTTCGGACACCTACATCGAGAAGGACTCCTCGGTGAACGAGCACATCGAGCAGATGCGCCTCTCGGCCACCAAGGCACTGCTCGAGCGTTCCGACTCCATCATCGTCGCCACCGTATCTTCCATCTATGGCCTGGGAGACCCGCAGGCCTACCTTGCGATGGTGCTGCATCTGAAGCGCGGCGATCGCCTCGACCAGCGCCAGCTCCTGCGCCGGCTGGCCGACATGCAGTACACACGCAACGAGCTGGATCTCACCCAGGGCACGTACCGCGTGCGCGGCGATGTGATCGATATCTTCCCGGCCGAGTCCGAGCGCGAGGCGGTGCGGATTGAGCTCTTCGATGAAACCATCGACTCACTCACGCTCTTTGACCCGCTCACGGGAGCGGTGGCGCGCAAGGTCCCGCGCTTCACCGTCTATCCCGGAACGCACTACGTCACGCCGCGCGAGCGGCTGGTGGGCGCGGTCGATCAGATTCGCGACGACCTGCGCCTGCGCCTGAAGGAGCTGCGCGATGCCGGGCGCCTGCTGGAAGCGCAGCGCCTCGAGCAGCGCACCATGTTCGACATGGAAATGATCAAGGAAGTGGGCTACTGCGCCGGGATCGAGAACTACTCGCGCTATCTGTCGGGGCGCGCACCAGGGGAGCCGCCGCCGTGTCTCTTCGACTATCTGCCCAAGAACGCGCTCCTCTTCGTTGATGAGAGCCATCAGACCATCCCGCAGCTGGGCGCCATGTACAAAGGCGACCGCTCGCGCAAGGAAGTGCTGGTGGAGTACGGCTTCCGGCTGCCCTCGGCGCTCGACAACCGGCCGCTGAAGTTCGAGGAATGGGAGCAGCTCGCGCCGCAGATGATCTTCGTGTCGGCAACCCCGGGCGGCTACGAGTCCAAGCACTCCTCGCAGGTGGTGGAGCAGCTGGTGCGTCCGACCGGGCTCGTGGACCCCGAGGTCGAGGTACGTTCCGTCGGCACGCAGGTGGACGATGTGTTGTCGGAAATCCGCAAGCGCGCGGGCGTCGGCGAGCGCGTGCTGATCACAACTCTCACCAAGCGCATGGCGGAGGATCTGACCGACTACTTAAGTGAGCACGACGTGCGCGTGCGTTACCTGCACGCGGACATCGAGACGGTCGAGCGCACCGAGATCATCCGCGACCTGCGCTTGGGCAAGTTCGACGTGCTGGTGGGCATCAACCTGCTGCGCGAGGGCCTCGACATGCCGGAGGTGTCGCTGGTCGCGATCCTGGATGCGGACAAGGAGGGGTTCCTGCGTTCGGACAACTCGCTGATCCAGACCATCGGCCGCGCGGCGCGCCACATCAACGGCCGCGCGATCCTCTACGCCGATCGGATGACCGGCTCCATGCAGCGGGCGATTGAGGAGACCGACCGTCGCCGCAGGCGGCAGGTCGAGTACAACACGACGCACGGCATCACCCCGCGGGGTATCCAAAAAGCGGTGACCGACATCATGGAAGGGGCGCGCAGCGCTGCCCCGGTGCCGGGCGGGCGCAAACGCGGCGGCAAGCCCCTCACCGCTGCGGAGCTAAAACCGGAGGCGCTGGTGAAGGAGATCAAGAAGCTGCAGGCTGAGATGCTTAAAAAAGCGCGCAATCTTGAGTTCGAGGAGGCGGCGGGGCTGCGCGATGAGATCGAGCGCCTGAAGCAGCTGGAACTCGGGTTTCCCACCCCCACGACGCAGACGTAAGTGCTTGGAATGTCACGGATTAGCTTGCTTCGCCCGCATCACTCTTGTATCGTTCGCGCCCCTTACCTTGCCGGAAATGAATTCAGGCGCGTAGCTCAGTGGTAGAGCATCACCTTGACATGGTGGTGGTCGGTGGTTCGATCCCACTCGCGCCTACCAGATAAGAAGAGGGCGCTCGCGGTAAGCCCGGAGCGCCCTTTGTTTTGGATCACGGTTTGAGTTCCAACATGCCCGTTGTCACATTGCCCGATGGCAGGAAGCTGAGCTTCGATTCCCCGGTGACGGTGGACGAGGTCGCGGGCGGCATTGGTGCGGGGCTGCGCAAGGCGGCGCTCGCCGCGCGCGTCAACGGCAAGCTCGTCGATACTTCCCATGTGATCGCGGACGACGTCGCGCTCGCCATTGTCACGGACAAGGACGCCGACGGCCTGGAAGTGATCCGTCATTCCACCGCGCACCTGCTCGCCCAGGCCGTGAAGGCGCTGTTCCCGGAGGCGCAGGTCACCATCGGCCCGGTGATCGAGGACGGCTTCTACTACGACTTCGCCTACCAGCGCCCGTTCACGCCCGCCGACCTCGCGGCGATTGAAGCGAAAATGACCGAGCTGGCGAAGGCGGACGAGAAGATCACCCGCCGGGTCATGGCGCGCGATGAAGCGGTGAAGTTCTTCCGCAGCATGGGCGAGGTCTACAAGGCGGAGATCATCGCCGGCATCCCCGACACGGACGAGATCAGCCTTTACGGCCAGGGCAACTGGGTGGACCTGTGCCGCGGCCCGCACGTGCCGTCCACGGGCAAGCTCAAGGCGTTCAAGCTCACCAAACTCGCCGGCGCGTATTGGCGCGGGGACTCGCGCAACGAAATGCTGCAGCGGATCTACGGCACCGCCTGGGCGGACAAGAAGCAGCTGGATGCGTATCTCCTGCGGCTCGAGGAGGCGGAGAAGCGCGATCATCGCCGCATCGGCAAGGAGCTCGATCTCTTTCACCTGCAGGAGGAAGCTCCGGGCGCGGTGTTCTGGCACCCGAAGGGCTGGACCGTGTTCCAGACGCTCATTACTTACATGCGCGAGCGCCAGGGTGCCGCCGGTTACGAAGAAGTCAGCGCGCCGGAGCTCATGGACGCGAGCCTGTGGCAGCAGTCCGGGCACCTCGAGAAGTTCGGCGAGAACATGTTTCTCACCAGGACCCCCGACGAGCGGCTGTACGCCATCAAGCCCATGAACTGCCCCGGGCATGTGCAGATTTTCAAGCACGGCCTGCGCAGCTATCGGGAGCTGCCGGTGCGACTCTCCGAATTCGGCAAGGTGCATCGTTACGAGCCCTCGGGGGCGCTGCATGGGCTCATGCGGGTGCGCGCCTTCACGATGGATGACGGTCACGTGTTCGTCACCGAGGAGCAGATCACCGCAGAGTCGGTGGCAATCACCAAGCTCATCCTCGATATCTACCGCGACTTTGGCTTCGAGGACGTGACCATCAAATTCGCCGATCGCCCAGCGAAGCGTGTCGGCTCGGACGACATCTGGGACCAGGCGGAAGCGGCGCTGAAGTCCGCGGCCGCCGCCGCCGGCATTGAGTACACCCTTAACAAGGGAGAGGGCGCCTTCTACGGCCCGAAGCTCGAGTTCGTGCTGCGGGATGCCATCGGCCGCGACTGGCAGTGCGGCACGCTGCAGGTGGACCTGAACATGCCCGAGCGCCTCGGGGCGTATTACATCGACGCGCACAGCGCCAAGCGCACGCCCGTCATGCTGCACCGCGCGATTTTCGGCTCGCTGGAGCGCTTTTTCGCGATCCTGCTCGAACATCACGCGGGCAAGCTCCCCAGCTGGCTCTCGCCGACCCACGCGGTGGTCTTAAGCATTACCGACCGGCAGGACGAGTATGTCCGGCGTGTTACGGAATCCTTGAAAAATCAGGGCTTTCGGGTCGAGTCCGACTTGCGTAACGAGAAGGTGGGCTTTAAGATTCGCGAGCACACGCTTAAGCGTGTTCCGTATCTTCTGGTCGCGGGCGACAAGGAAGTGGCCGCGAATCTTTTATCCGTGCGTACCCGAAGCGGCAAGGATCTGGGCACGATGGTCCCGGAGACGTTCGCCGAACGACTCCGTGTCGAGCTCGATAGCCGCGGTCGCATGAGTGTGGAGGGTTGACGAATCGCTAGTGCAACAAAGCGGGTCCGGCGCAACGAGGACATCAGCGCGCCGCAACTGCGTGTGATTGCGGCCGATGGGTCGCAGGCCGGAGTGATGTCCCGCTACGACGCCCTGCAGATGGCGTTGGCCGCGCAGCTGGATCTGGTTGAGGTGTCGCCGACCGCCGAACCGCCGGTCGTGCGCATCATGGATTACGGGAAGTTCCTGTTCGAAGCGAACAAGAAAGCCCACTCGGCCAAGCGCAAGCAGAAGCAGATTCAGGTTAAGGAAGTTAAGTTTCGTCCCGGTACCGGAGAGGGGGATTACCAGATCAAGCTGCGTAATCTCATCCGCTTCCTGACCGAGGGTGACAAGGCCAAGGTGACCTTGAGGTTCCGCGGCCGTGAAATGGTGCACCAGGACATCGGGCGCAGGCTCCTGGAACGGGTTTCGACCGACCTGTCACCGCATGCGGTGATCGAGCAGAACCCGCTCATGGAGGGCAAGCAGATGATCATGGTTTTTGCACCGAAGAAGAAGTAACGCTCAACGGGCCTGAGGTGGCCTTTTGATCGTTCGCCCCAAGCGGGCGCCGTAACCGGCGCCTTGCGAACGGTAGCTATTAAAATAGGAGTGATGTCGATGCCCAAGTTGAAAACCAACCGGGCCGCGGCCAAGCGTTTTCGCAAGACAGCGAAAGGCTTCAAAGGCTATGCGGCGAACCGGCGCCACAATCTCGGCCACAAGACCCGCAAGGTCAAACGTAAGGCTCGCTCCGGCGGTTCGAGTCTGGTGCACGAAAGCGACGTCGGTCGTCTCGTGCAGCTTCTCCCCAATCACAAGTAAGCGAGCACCACCATGGCACGAGTTAAGCGTGGCGTGACGGCCGGGCGCCGTCACAAGAAAGTTCTGGGTAAGGCGAAGGGCTACTACAACGCCCGACGCAAGACCTATCGGGCGGCCAAGCAGGCCGTCATCAAGGCGGGTCAGTACGCCTACCGCGACCGGCGGCAAAACAAGCGCGAGTTCCGGGCACTGTGGATCACGCGCATCAACGCCGCGGCGCGTCTGTACGGCCTGTCCTACAGCCGCATCATCAACGGCCTCTCCAAGGCCGGCGTGGAAATTGACCGCAAGGTCCTCGCCGACATCGCCGTGCACGACACGGCGGCGTTTGGCGCGATCGCGCAGCAAGCCAAGACCGCTCTCGGCATCACCTGACAGGGGCTCGTCTCGTGGCGGACCTGACGGCTCTCACCGGGCGGGCGCTTAGCGACATTGCCGCGTGCGGCGATCTTGCGGCGCTCGAGGAAGCGCGTGTGCGCTGGCTCGGCAAGAAGGGCACGCTCACCGAGCAGTTGAAAGCCCTCGGCGGCCTCTCGGCCGCCGAGCGCCCCGCCGCGGGTGCCTTGATCAACCAGTCGAAGACGCAGGTGCAGGCCGCCATCGAAGCGCGCCGCGCGGCACTCGCACGGTCCGCGATCGAGGGGCAGCTCGCCGCCGGTCGCATTGATGTCACGCTCCCGGGTCGCGGGGAGGAGCAGGGTGGCCTGCATCCGGTCACCCAGGCGCGCCTGCGCATCGAGACCTTGTTCCGGCGCGCGGGGTTTGATGTCGCCGCAGGTCCTGAGATCGAAGACGACTTCCATAACTTCGGCGCGCTCAACATCCCGCCCAATCACCCGGCGCGGGCGATGCACGACACGTTCTACTTTGCCGATGGGCGCCTGCTGCGCACGCACACCTCTCCGGTGCAGATCCGCGCGCTGCAGGAGCGCGGTGCGCCGCTCGCGCTCATCGCGCCCGGGCGCGTTTACCGCTGCGATTCGGACATGACGCATTCACCGATGTTCCACCAGCTCGAAGGGCTCGTGGTCGGTGAGAACATCAGCTTCGCCAACATGAAGGCGGCCCTGCACGGCTTCCTGCAGACGTTTTTCGAGCGCGACGTCGGCATGCGTCTGCGTCCCTCGTACTTTCCCTTCACGGAACCGTCCGCCGAAGTCGACATGTCGTGCGTGTTCTGCGGCGGGCGCGGCTGCCGCACCTGCAAGCACACCGGCTGGCTCGAGGTTTCCGGCTGCGGCATGGTGCATCCGAACGTGCTTCAGGCCAGCGGGGTGGATCCGGAGCGCTTCACCGGCTACGCCTTCGGCGCCGGCATCGACCGGCTCGCGATGCTCTATTACGGTGTGAACGACCTGCGGCTCTTCTTCGAGAACGACCTGCGATTCCTGCGGCAGTTCCGGACCTTCAGCGCATGAAGATACCGTACTCCTGGCTCGCTGACTGGGTGCCGGTTCCGTGGCCGGCGCCTGAACTTGGCGCACGTCTCACCATGGCGGGCTTCGAGCTCGAGGCGCTGGAGCAGGCGGCCCCGGCCTTCTCGGGTGTCGTCGTGGCGGCGATCTTAAGTGCGGAGCGTCACCCGCAGGCCGACAAGCTGCAGGTGTGCCGCGTGTCCACAGGCAGCGGCGAGCCGCTGCAGATCGTCTGCGGCGCTTCCAACGCGCGCGCGGGACTGAAGAGCGCACTCGCCGTGATCGGCGCGCAGCTGCCCGGTGATCTCAGCATCAAGGCGGCGAAACTGCGGGGCGTCGAGTCGCAGGGCATGCTCGCCTCTGCGAAGGAGCTGGGACTTGGAGATGCCGCGGAAGGGATCCTGGAACTGCCCGCGGATGCGCCGCTGGGGCAGTCGCTGCGCACCTACCTGAATCTCGATGAGGCGCTGCTGGATATCAACGTGTCGCCCAACCGCGGGGATGCCATGTCGGTCATCGGTATCGCGCGCGAAGTGGTGGCGCTTACCGGCACGAAGCTGACCGGCCCCACCGCCGTCCGAACCGCACCCGCGCACCGGGAAAAATTCCCGGTGCAGCTGGCTGCGCCCGCGGCCTGTCCGAAGTTCGCCGGCTGCATCCTGCGCGGCATTGACAACCGCGCGGTCACTCCAGTTTGGCTGCGCGAACGGCTGCGGCGCGCCGGGATGCGTTCCATCAGCCCGGTGGTGGATGTCACCAACTACGTCATGCACGAGCTCGGCCAGCCGATGCATGCCTACGATCTTGCCAAGCTCGAGGGCGGGATCAGCGCACGCCTGGCGTACGCTGGTGAAGCGCTCACGCTCTTGGATGGCAACACCATCACGGCCGAGGCTGACGTGCTCATGATCGCCGACGCGAAAGGCGCGGTCGGGCTCGCCGGCATCATGGGCGGCCTGCGGACCTCCGTCACACCCGAGACCACGGACGTGTTTCTCGAGTCGGCCTTCTTCTCGCCCGAGGCCGTGCTCGGCCGCGCGCGACGCTTCGGGCTCGTCACGGATGCCAGCCAGCGCTTTGAGCGCGGCGTCGATCCCACGCAGCAGGCGCGTGCCATCGAGCGCGCACTCGTGCTCCTGCAAGGGATCGCGGGCGGCGCCGCAGGTCCGCTCGAAGTCACCCAGTCGGCCGCACATCTGCCGATGCCAAAGTCCGTGACGCTGCGTGCGAGGGAGCTGACGCGTCTTTTAGGCGTGGAAGTGCCGCGCGAGCGCGTGGCGAGCACGCTCGCGGGCCTGCAGATGCAGGTCACAGCGAACGCAGCGGGCTGGCAGGTCAGCGCGCCTGCGTACCGATTTGATATCGCAATCGAGGCAGATCTCATCGAGGAGGTCGCGCGCATTGTCGGCTTCGAGGCCATTCCCGAAACGCATGCACAGGGGCCGCAGTATTTCCGCGCGCTGCCTGAAAAGGAGCCTGCCGAAGCGGCGGTCCTCGAGGCGCTCGCGGCGCGCGGTTACCAGGAAGCCATTACGCTTGCGTTCGTGGACCCGCAGCTGCAAGGGCGGTTGTTCCCGGATCGCCCGGCGCTCGCGCTCTCAAATCCGATTGCAAGTGATCTTGCGGTGATGCGGGTGTCGCTGTGGCCGGGGCTTTTGCGTGCTACACAGGAAAACCAACATCGCCACCAGGATCGGATTCGCCTCTTCGAGCACGGCACGCGCTTTGAGATTGCGTCCGAGGACACGCGCGAAATCGACACCATCGCGGGGATCGCGTGCGGCGGGCGCCTGCCGGAGCAATGGGGCGTTACCAAGCAGATGCGCGGGCCCGCGGACTTCTATGATGTGAAGAGCGATCTTGAGGCGCTGTTCGCTGCAACGGGCGACGCTTCGAGCTTCGTTTTTGAAGCTGGCACGCAGCCCGCCCTGCACCCGGGACGCACGGCGCGCGTGCTGCGGCGCGGGATGATCGTGGGGTGGCTGGGCGAGTTGCACCCGATAGTGGTGAAGAGCCTCGACTTTACATATGCGCCGATCGTCTTCGAGCTGGATTTTGCTTCTGTCGCGGTGCAGCGTGCCCCCTACCAGGAGATTTCACGCTATCCGCAGGTGCGCCGCGACCTTGCGGTGGTTATCGATGAGGCTGTGACTTTAAGTACCCTCACCGAGCGTGTAACCTTAGTGACATCAAGTCTCCTGCGCAGTCTCCGCATTTTTGACGTCTATCGGGGCCCTGGGCTCGAAGAAGGTCGAAAAAGTGTCGCTTTAGGCTTGATTTTTCAAGATATTTCTCGCACCCTTACCGAGCAAGATGTGGAGCGCCTGATGGCCTCGGTAGTGACGGATTTGCGCGAGAACTTGAACGCCAGAATTCGAGAATAAAAGAAATGGCCCTGACTAAAGCGGAGATGGCAGAAGCGTTGTTCAATCAGCTCGGGCTGAACAAGCGCGAAGCACGCGAGCTGGTGGATCTGTTCTTCGAGGAGGTTCGTGCCGCGCTGTCTGCCGCCGAGCAGGTGAAGCTCTCCGGTTTCGGAAACTTCGATCTGCGCGACAAGAACCAGCGTCCCGGTCGTAATCCGAAGACCGGCGAAGAGATCCCCATCAGCGCACGGCGCGTCGTGACGTTCCGCCCAGGACAAAAACTAAAGGCACGGGTCGAAGCCTATGTTGGAGCCAAAGAATAACGCGCAGCTGCCGGCGATCCCCGGCAAGCGCTATTTCACCATCGGAGAGGTGAGCGATCTGTGTGGCGTCAAGCCGCACGTGCTGCGGTATTGGGAACAGGAGTTCCCGCAGTTAAAGCCGGTAAAGCGACGCGGTAACCGCCGTTACTACCAGCGCCAGGACGTCATCGTCATCCGCCAGATCAGAAGTCTCCTGTACGACCAGGGGTTCACCATCGGCGGGGCGCGCAACAAACTCGGCGGCGAAGAGGCGCGCACGGACGTAACGCAGAGCCAGCAGATCGTCAAGCAGCTGCGGGTCGAGCTCGAAGACGTAATGAAGATCCTGCGGCGCTGAACCCTAAGGGCTCAGCTGCCCGCGCCGTTCAGCGCTGAATCACTGTATTATGGCGCCCCCGCGACACATCCCCGGTCGCGGTTGTTGAGTCTCATCTGTCGGAGCGTGGCGCAGTCTGGTAGCGCACTTGCATGGGGTGCAAGGGGTCCCGAGTTCAAATCTCGGCGCTCCGACCAGCTTAAACGAGCAATACGATGGCGGCCTGTATCCACCTTTGTATCCGCTTTTTGGTTTGAGCCCTCCCAAGCACCTCGGCGTCACCACACATGACCAAGAGGTTCGTCATGACCACCGACAACGTCACAGCTCTTCCTGGCGTAGATCACCCCGCGCTCGTCGCGCGTGCGCTCAAGCAGGAGCGCGAGAAGCGCGAGCTCGCGGCCCATCTGATGGCGGCGGCCGTGCGGGCCGCGATCATACTCATTGACACGGAACAGCCCCCGATGCTCGCCGCCGACATTCTGCAGCTCGCGCGCGAACACTGGGACCGCGCATGTGGTGCCTCATGAGCGTCGATACCACAATGCCGACGCGGCTTCGTGAGCGTGGCGTGAGTGGCTGGTACCTGATCGACAGCGACCAGAGTGTGCTGGCCGGGCCATACCGGACGCTGCTGTACGCACGCGAAGCTGATGACCAACGCGAAGCCGAAGGGCAGCCGGTGGCTACGGCCTTCGTGCGGGAGCGGTGGCCATGAGCGCCGACTACTACGTGGGGCGCGGACGGCTATCGGAGCCGCACCATGCGGTGAAGTTGATGGTCAATTGGTTCCCCAGGTCCCACGTGGTGGTCGAGTATCTTGGGACTCCGGAGGCGCTGATCGCTGCGGGTTGTGCGACGCAGGCCATGCTGACCGGACTCGGCCACGGGCGACGGCCGCGGGTCGATAACAAGGCCTTTTGGTTCGCACGCCGTGCACGAACAAAAGCCGAGCCAGATCGCCGCAGTGTCACTTACCGTTTCGCCGACGACAATGAGACGGAAGGCCGCCTTGCATTGGACCTCCCGGGGGTGCGCGAGCTACTACCCGAGGGACTGCCGGAGCGACCGCCCGAACCGGAGGAGTTCGCGGCGTGGCTCGCGACGGACACTATCGGCCCGGCGACGCTCCACTAGTCTGCACGGTTGCCTGCCCGCGTGGCGGCCTTTCTCGCTACGATCACAACATGGGCCTGCGCTTTTACCGCCGCATCCACGTCCTGCCGGGCGTTCGCCTCAACGTAACGACGCGAGGCACGTCGGTGAGCTTCGGCGGCCGCGGCGCCTGGTACACCGTGGGCCGGCATGGCAGGCGCACGGCCACGCTCGGATGGCCAGGGACCGGCCTGCGCTACACAACCACCACGACCGTTGGCAACAGGCCGCGTCAGGCAGTGCCGCCGGCGCCGAGTGCGCTGCGAGGCGTGGTGTGGCTCGTCGTGATCTCCCTGGTGGTGTGGGTGCTGCTGAGGTGAGCAGCTAAGTCTTTGGCAGCAGCTCATTCCGTGCTGCCGCTCTGAACGTCCCTTCGAGCGCAGCCAGTTCAGTATTGCGCTCGTTGAGCAGCAGCGCCGTCAACTCCGGATCGGGGACAACGATCGCGTGTGCGAGCTCTGTAATCCTGTCCGCCACTTCTTTGACCGGAAGAGAGGACACCAGGCCCACCATTTCGCTTGCCTCTGTCAGCTCAGCCCACGAATTGCGAAACCGCTCTAGGATTGCGACCTGCTCGCCTTGAGGTATTGCGGCCACATAATTTCGCAGGATGTATGGAGCAGACCTGTACGCAGCGTCACGGCACGTTCTCGAGGCCCTGAGAAATCTGGCATAAATCTCGATTCGCTCTTTGTGGAACCGCGTTCGATCATCGTGCTGTTGAGTGAGCTGCTCGCGTTGGCCCGCGGCGGAGTTTGCGAAGCGGACGCCGAGGAGAGTCCCTACAATACCAGCGACGCCTACGACGGCTGACCACGGGAACTCCGCACCGCAGGTCATTTTCGGCTCCTTCGCACCGCTTCGAACCTCTCCGCCAGCGCCGCCGCTCTTTTAGCGGTGTTCTCGATCGGCCCGCGCATGCCAGGATTCTCCGTTCTCTTCGCCGCCTGCTCCTCCTGGTAGGCGAGGGCCCGGCACGCTCGGGCGGCGGTCTCGAGTTCTAGGTCGGTGAGGTCGAGCGGCATATGCGCATCGTCGCGCTGCCGGGCGGGCGCGTCCATTCAGTACCGGCGGGTGCTCGGGACTGGATAGCGTATCAGGCTGCTCTGACGTTGTACTTCTCGAACGTCTCTCGGTAGAAGTTCTTCTCATCGCCACGAATTTTGAACATCGGACAGTCCGGCTCTCGGCACCAGAGAGCCGCCGTCTGGGCAAGATTTTCAATCGAGCGAACGAACTCTGCTTGTCGCGCAACCGGAGTTTGCGCGCTGAATCTGGATACACTGTCGGCCCACTTCACACACTCCGCGTAGAACTCGCTGGGAAGGTTGTCTGTGCTAACCCTGTTCTCTCTGAGCTCCTTCCTCAAGAGTAAGGCACCCGAGCGGCTTTTTGGGACGGCGAAGCTCAGAACCCCGAGTATACCGAACCAAGCGACCGGAATTGCGATGACGCCGAGCACGATCCAACCGAGTGTAGTCATGATCGCAGCCATGCTCCCGCAGTGACACCGCCGCGGTCAAGCTGCACAATCGTCCGCCGTGTCTCACCACGGCGCCAACGCACGCGACGACCAGGTCCTGGCGGGGCCAGCGCCATGCGACGCCTGCCGCTTTGCCGCGCGCTGTGGAGAGCGCCTCGAAGCGTGTGCCGCATTCAGCATGTTCATCAGCGGTGAGTCGGCGAAGCGCTGGCGAGCCGCACCTCGAGCCCCGACGCGGGCGAGGTATGAGGCGCTGTTCGAGAGCCGCGCCGCCTAGGTCACTGCGCCGTCGGTGCGCCGTAACGGGCGATTCGTAGCGCGTCGTTCACGAGCGTGGGGAAACCGCCGCACGCGAGCCGTATGAACGCACGCGCGTGCTTGTTGATCTCATCGCGGAGTTCCCCGTAGCCGATTTTCCTGAAATCGAGTTCGAGCAGGGCTGTGGCTGGCGCCGTGATCGCGTCGAAGTGCGCCAGCATGAGATTGGCGATCAACTTCGCGTCCGCCGCGTGCACGGGGCCACCCAGGCGTAGAAGCACGTCGGCCTCGAACTTTGCGCTCATCTTCGCGCGCAGCTTCGCGAGATCTGGCACGGGGCTGTCTGTCATCGGGGAGTCCTCTCAGTCGACAACCGCATCACTACCTGGTCCGCAGCGCGGGATGGAAGTTGCGCATGGCCTTGGAGAAGTGCGCCATGATCTGATCGGTCGTCACCTGCCTGTCGTGAAAATGATTGTTGATGGTCGAGCCGCCATATGTATTCCCGGCGGCCGCCATGCTGCGAACCGCGTTGGCAAGATTCGCCGGCAGCACCATCTCCTGCGCGTGCAGTTGCGTCACTGGATTGATGTTGCTCGGGATGTCATAGCCGCCGGCGGCCGAAGCCAGCGAGAAACCCTGCGCTGCTGCTGCCATCGCGTCACCGAAGGCCGGCGCGCCCAGGTCTATCGGCCAGGGTGCTGCGGCCCACGAGGCCACGCCAGCCGCTCCTGCAACGGCTGCGTTGTCAGTGATGTTAGCCTGCGCAGTTGTGTGACCGAGCACCTTCTGCAGGATCGCGGTCTCCGCCCACTGGACGCCGATATCGACGAACATCTTGATGACGGCATCGGCCATCGACCGGAATAGGTTCCGCATCCCGGCGGTGACGCTCTCCGTGCCAGCGAGAATCTGCGACAGGTTGGAGCTGATGGAGTTTTCCATCGTATTGCCGAGCGCGATCCAGCCTTTCTCGGTGACCTTGGTGTAGTTGTCATTCGCTCGCGTCAGTTCCTCTAGCGATTTCGTGTGTTCTTTCGTGACGCGCAGGTCGAGCGCCTGGGCGTAATTCACCAGCTCATCAAGCTGCTTCTCGCGAATCTTGACGGCCTGGTTCTCGGCCTGCTCTGCGCGGGTGTTCGCTTCCAGCTCGCTTTCGATGTTCTTCGTGGTGATGTGCTGGTAGTAGGCGGCCCACTCATCGAGGAACTGCTCGCGCTTGTCCTTGAGTTCCTTCTCGTTGACCACGAGCTTCCCAGTGGCGTCCTTCTGCGCCGACACCACCTGGTTTTGAATCACACTATCGTCGATCGCTTGCAGGCCGGCGGCCATCTCTTTGCGCGCCGCCAGGATGTCCGCGTTGTGCTTGCGATAGGTCGCGCTGATGGAATCCAGCGCTGCATTAAGTTCCGCCCCGTTGCCAAGTAACAGCGCTTTGCCAGCTTTGTCAGCTATGGTGATCGCCTCACCAAGAGCTTCGCCCACTGCCCTGACATCGATAACCAGCTCACGCGCCGCCTCAGCCCATTGCAAGAATTCCTTGGCGACTACACGCGAAGTCTCTCCAAGCGCATCGACAAAACCGCTCTTGCTTCCCACCAGGTCAAACATCTTGCCCAGGCTGGTGATGAGCGCGGTGAGTGCTGGGGCGACTGCTGCGGCGAGCGTTGTCTTGAAGTAGTCCCATTTCTCGGTCGCGTCCGACACGGCCTTGTGATACTCGGCGAGCTGTAGAGCTTCTTGGGCGGTAGTGGCGCCGAGTTCCTTCGCCTTATCTATCGCGCCCTGCTGTCCGCCCGAGAGATGATGTAGCGCTTCAAGGAGCGCCAGGCCGCGCCGCCCCACCACGTCCATCTTCACGGAAACGTCTGCGTGGCTTGCCGAGATGGCGTAGGCGGCCTTGGCTGCCGTGAAGGATGGGTCCGCCAGGTCCTTCAGCGTGATGCCGACAGCCCTCAATTTGTCCTGCATTTGCTGGTTGCCATCACGCGCCTGCTGCATCCGCAGCGCGAGCATCTCAAGGGCGCTATCCAGACGGTCAGCGCCTACGCCAGCCTCCTCGGCAGCAGCGTGCAGGCCTTGAAGCTCAGCGCGGGACACCCCCAGCATCTCGCCCACGTGCCCAACCTGTACGGACTTCAGGGCGAGCTCGTCCATTTCCTCGCCGAGTTTCTTCACAGCCTCAATCGCAAACGCGATGCCGGAGATCTCGAACGCCGCCTTGATCTGTCCCTGGATACCTTCGAGCGCGGAACCGATGCCCTCGAAGCTGTCCTTTATCTCTCCCGTGCCGCTCGTGACGGCGTCGGACGCATCCGACATCCCGGACTGCACGCCAGAGGCGTCGGCGGTAACTCGTACTTGAATTTCTTCATCGGCCATGACTTAAGTGCTCCCTTCGGGCGCCGCCGCGATCGCAGGCAGAGCTTCTGAGACGTTCAGCTCGCGAAACACCGCGAGCACCTCCGCCATGTTGTGCTGATCGACGTTCTCGAGCAGCCACTCAAGCGTAATCTTCGATCCCGCTCGACGTGCGCCCCAGAAAATCGCCTCGACTAGCGCTTCCATCGCTTCGGGCGTGCCGCCCTGGCCGCTCGCCATGTGCTGGCGCCCCTTCAAGAGTTTCACGAGGGGAGTGGGTGCCACGTCAAACGTGACGCCCTCTATGGTCAACGACTTTTTGATCACGGATTTACCTCATTGTGCGCCAGCAGCTTCGCCGGCTTTGCGTGCGTTCATTCGTGCGACTTCTTGTGCCATGTACACGAGAAAGCCGGTGTTGGGATTGCGGATCATCGGCTGCAGCGCGTAGCGCAGCGCGTCGATCAGGTGGTCATTCTTGCCGTCAACGTCAGGCAGTACGTCGCCGCTCAGGCGGTCCACCTTGTAGCTGTAGAGCCTGAATTCCTGAGCAGCGTGCGTGCACCTGGGATGAATCACAACGCGCTCGAATGAGCGGATGAACGCAATGCCGTCCTCGACGCTACCCTTCCACTTCTCGACACCAGTGACACGCTCGTAGCCGTGCTGCTGCATGTAGGAAATGGTTTCAGGGCGGGCGCAGTCCGCGCGGATGGTGTACCTGCGCGCGCCGGGCACGGTGTCAAAGAGCGCGGGCGTCTTGTCGATGTCGCAACCGATCGCCCACGCCTCATGCTCGAGGTAGAGCGTGCGCGCGTGAATCCAGCACAAGATGAGCGCGGTTGGGTCCTGCGAGAATCCCCAATCGGCGCCCAAATAGGGGCCGTCCCATCCCTTCGGCAGATCCGCCTGAGCGGATGGCTGCGTGAAGCCGGCCCGCAGGAGTTCCGGCACCGCCGCGAGGTCGACCGTGATGTGTCCTGCGGCGTCATTGCGCCGGTAGGTGTTCCCCAGCGAATCACAGAAGAAGCCGCAGGCGGACGGGAAGATGAGCGTCGCGCTCGAGGCCGTGACGGTCGGCGCCGACTCAAAGGCCTCGATGACGTACTTGCCGCGGAAAATCTGGGCGTCAGTTTGCAGTCGGCAGTTGCCTTCCCAGATCCAAGCGTGCGCATCCGGGTCCACGCGCGCCATGTACTCGCGCTCGGCGGCAAGTTCCACGGGGAACCATGGGTTATCCCGCCACGAGACATGCTCGACGAGGGCCCCCGGGGGTGAGTTCTTGATGAAGCGCACGTAAGTCGGATCATCCTCCTGGTCGGGGTTGAAGCTCGCCCAGATTTCGGAGGCCGCCTTGCGAATCGTCGGGGTAATGACGCTCCACGAGTACTCGCTGACTTTCTCGGCCTCCTCGATCCACGCCAGGTCGCAGCCTTCGGTGGACTTCAACTTCGAGACGTTGTTGCGCACGCCGGAGAAAATGAACTCGCTGCCGGCGTGGCCGGCGATCGTCGTCGCCTGCACGTCGAACCAGGGCGCGAGCCCGAGCTGGTCCACCTGGTCGGATAAGAGGCGATGCACGGATTCCGTGATCGAGCCTTGAATCTCTCGCGCACACAGCACGCGCGTCGGCCGCTCGAGCGCACGCACAATGAGCGCCCGGGCGAACGCCCAGCTCTTGCCACTACCGCGGCCGCCATAGGCCACGCGGTACCGGGCCCGCACCCGGGGATTCAGGAGCGAAAGCAGCCGCGGCGGGAGCTGCACCCAGGTAACGCCGGCCGGAGGAGTGTCATCGCGCGGACCGCATACGGCCAGGAGGCGGCGCCCCTGCAGGCGAGTGCACGCGAGCTCCACCCGCTTGCCGAAGTCGGCAGCGCTCTCGCCATGCGCCTGCCACAGCACCGCCGGCGCCGAAGCGTGCGCACCGGCGTGCGCCTCAAGCACCGCCTGCGCCTGGCGCACCAGGGTGGTAAGCGGCTGGCCGAACGCGCTCACGCCTGCTCGATCTCCTTGCGGATTTCGGCGGCGCGCGCCTGGATGTGCGAACGCGGTACCTCACGCAGCGCATCGTTACGCAGCCGGTTGGCCTCCGCTTGCCGCGCGGCACGCAGTTCGCCTAGGTAGCGCGCGATTGGCGCGGCGCCAGGGTGACGCCCGTACTCGTCGGCGATCAGGTCACACGCGAGCACGTGGGCTTCCACCTCATCGACCGCGGCGGCAAAGCGAGACTCGGCCTCGCGCTTGCGCAGCACCGAGGCTTCCAGGCGCTCCGATAGCACCGCGTGCTGCAGGGCGAGCTCCACATGTGCTGGTGCGACTTTACCTTCAACTGCGGCGATGTCCTGCCGCAGCTTTTGCTCGCGCCCGCGCAGCACGCTGAGCCGGGCGCTGATCGCCCGCAGCTTCGCCTCCTGGGCGGCGACAAGTGAATAGTCGGGCGCCGCCGCATTACGTAGCCGTTCAATCTCCCGGCCAGTTGCAGTCTCCTCGAGAGCCGTCAGCGCGATGTTGCTCACGAGCGTGCTCGCCTGTTCGTGCAGCGGCTCGGCCTCCGCTGCGATGGCACGCATGCGGGCGCGATGAGCGTGCAGTGCGTCGATGGTGGTGGTCTTCAGTTCAAGTACAGCATTCATGTTGTTTCCTTTGCGTCAGTGATGGGTTGAGCGCTCCGCCTCGATCTGAGCGATGCGGGCTTCAAGGTCGCGGATGCGCTCGTCAGCCGCGGCAACTCGCCCCGCCGCGGCCTGTGCCGATTGTTCCTGCGCCTGCGGCTTCGTCAGCAGCAGCTCGACCAGGTAGTCGCCCAGGGTGTCCGCCTTGCGCACAGCAGCCGGTCGCAGCGGTTGCTGTACAGGTGGCGGGGGCGGCGGTGGATCTGATTTCCGCACCGGCCGCCACGGGATCACCTCCCCCGCGTGCATGCCGATTGCCGCCTTGAGCAGGTAGCCGAGCGTCTGTGTGTTCACGGCACACCTCGCCGTGGCTGGTAGTACGCCGACACCGACGGCCCGATGAACGGCCGGGCATGACCAGCAACCTTGCGGATGGCGTCGCCCTGGTCGGTCTTTATGCGTGCCAGAAGCTCAGCCGGCGTGATCTCGCCGCTGGCGAGCATTGCCGCAACCTGCGGCCAGGCACCAGGAGCGGCTCGCATTTTCGCGATCAGTTCTGACAGGCTCATGGTAGTGGCTCCCGTTTGTGGAGTGAGAAGATCAGCCGGCAATCACCGGCCAGGGGCCGGGCGCCGCGGGCGTGTAGCTCGTGAAGCCGAGCGCCTGGAATGCCGCGGCCCAAGCCCCTTGGAAGTCCGCACCGCAATCGGCCGAGAGTTGGAAGACGCCGCTCTGCGGCATCGGCGCATTGTTCGCCAGGCGCAGCACCCAGGCGGACGGGATCTCGAGCCATGCCGGCACGTACAGCGCGGGCACTGCGATCGAGCGCCCCGCGGCATTGATCAGCGCGGCGATCTGCGAGTCGGTCAACTTGGTGGCGGTGCCGCTGTCGTCGAACATCCGGGCCGCGTTGAAGGGGCGGTCCGTATCAGAGACCAGCGCTTTGACGAGCCTGAGATTGCCGACGCCACCGTCTGCAAGCGCGATCAGCGCGTTGAGCCAGGTTGTCGGAGCTTGAAGTAACATTTTGAGAATCTCCTTCAGGGTGTTACACGTGGAACGGAGGCGATAGGACGCCACGAGTGCCGCACTGGCGGCACCCGCGGTGTTGATACGTCGGAAGGGAGATCGCCGCAGCGCGGCGGCGAATCAGGCCGGTTTGAGGTCAGCGCGTGAGCATTGAGAGGATGGCTGACGCTCCGTATGGCTTGCCAGAGGCACTCACGTGCCCCAGCTTGGCGAGCTCGGCGGCGATCTCCCGCATGGAGCGCTTCTCGCGCATGCGCTTGTTGATCCAGCGTAGATCCCTGGCCATCGCCACAACGTCGGGGTGCTGCTCGAGATGCGAGCGGCGACCGCCGACCTTCTTGCCAGTCGCGGTGCGCTTGCGGTCGCGGGCGGCGCGCAGCTTGAGCACCAGCATTTCCTTCTCGAACTGACTCACCGCGCCCAGGATTACGCGCACCAGGTTCGTGGTCGGCGTGTCCGCCACAAAGCTGTCGGGCGAGTCCACGGCAATCAGGTCGATGCCCCGAGCCTTCAGTAGCTTGTGGCCAGTCTCCTGCACCATCACGTCGCGGGCGAACCTCGAGGCCGTCTCGACCAGGATGGTGCGGCACTCCGGATGGCCGGCCAGGTACGTCATTAGCGCCCGGAAACCCGGCCGTCCCTCGATATGGTCCGCGCCAGAGATCGCCGCATCGTAGGTCGGGGGCTGCACGATCTCGAAGCCAGCACGCCTGGCATAAGTCTCGATCGCCGCGAGCTGGCGCTTCGCTGAATCCTTGTCCGGGCCGACATTCGCCGCCGAACTGGTGCGCAGGTAGGCCAGCGCCGGTACCTTGTTCTTGCTCATGATCTGTGACTCCGGATACTGCAATTCCAGCGTATCGGAGCATATCATGTTCTGTTTCCTTCAGCATTAAGAACAACTGGGTGATGCCAGTCAGCTCTTGGGCAGTGTCCTTTGAAAACGCAGTGCTGCGTTTTCTATCTGGGGAGCGGTTGGGGGTGACCTTCTCCTGCAACTGCGATCGATGCCGCTGTTCTCGTGCATTGGATTCCACTGCCGCAAGGGCCTCGGTGATCTTCACGGGCTTGCCAGCCGCTGCTTTCCCAGAAATGAAGGCTTCGAGCGCACCTCGAGACTCGGGTGCCGCAAGCCTCTCTGCGCGATGGGCCGCGGATGTGGATATGCCGGCGGCTTTGAGCGCAGCAGCCTTAGAATTCTTCCCATTACCGGGAAGAATTTTCTTGTTTGGTCGGCCAGCTGCTGTTTGCATTGCCGCACTGAGCTCGCCAATTCGCACCCAAGCGCGGGCCTTGATCTCACTCACCCACGCTTCCATCTGCTCGGATGGAAGGCCTGACGGACATCTGAACAGTTTCACGGCACCACCTCGCCAGGCTCACCAGGTGAGCCACCCTCGGCAACCGGCTCGCTCTGCGGCAGCGCGCTGAAGTCCGGCAGCGCCGGCGTGCCAGGATGGGATTGGATGCGCTCGAGCTGCTCCTGCAGGTTCCGGATCTGCTGGCCCTGCTCAACCGCGGTGAGGATGTCGGAGTGTCGGCGCAACACGCGGCTGCGCACGTCAGCCTCGACCATGCTGATGTCCCCCTCGGCCAACTCGCGATAGACGCGTGCGCTCTCGCGCAGCGTGCCGTGGAGCGTGCTTAGGTCGAGCCGGCGGCGGCGCATGCGGTGCACAAACTGGCCTTCCGCGTGGCCTGATGAATCCTGACCGGATTCCAAGCCGTTGCCGTTCAGCGTGGCTTTTCGATTCGCCTGAGTCATTTCGCGCACCTAAAGGCGGGTTGACACGCTCTCTGAGGCCACCTTCGCGACAAGGGTGACAAGATATAGCAGCACTCCGCTGCTCGGTAATACGCGCGCGCGCCCGTATGCAGATGGGAGGATGTATGGGTTGTCACCCTTGTCTACCCTCCAGTCGGTACATCGTTCGGCGCATCTGTCCCTTGCGTCCCAGCTTCTTCCAGCCGGCGCGTTCGATGGCTTCCGCCACCTCTGAGCCGAGGCGTCTGGCGCGTTCGGCGAAGTCCGTTTTGTCTGGGTCGAGCCTCAGCGCGTGCACCAGCACCTCACGGACGCTGACGTCCCTGCCTTTGACGTTGAGTTCCAGGTACTCAGAGACAGCAGCCTCAAGCTCGGTGACCTGCACGCGCTCTGACTGTTCGTGCGCGGCCATAGCGATCTCGCTGTCGTCCAGATGCCAGGTGGCGCCGGCGCGAAAGAGGTGCACTGCCTCGGCGTAGAGTTGGTCACGGTCGCGGACCAGGGCGGCCACGTCGATGCGCGTGCAGCGGATGGGCCAGTAGCGACGGTTCCCGGTGCGGTCGCGCAGGTACTCACCTTCGTTCGTGGTGGCGATGAACACGCACTGACGGGGGAACTGCGCGGAGCGGCGGGCGTACGGTGGTCGGAAAGTATCC
>Ga0209167_10000370_pt1 | contig 35670 bp, 26 predicted proteins | sample Coa_R1_9_FD_187154 | JGI IMG/M metagenome (GOLD analysis project Ga0209167, IMG submission 187154) | Surface soil microbial communities from Centralia Pennsylvania, which are recovering from an underground coalmine fire - Coalmine... | ecosystem: Environmental > Terrestrial > Soil >...
GATTGTCGCTGCGGCGCTGGACCGTCGGCAACAATGTGATGTATTTCGAGACCGGGCAGGGCTCGGCGCTTTCCGCCAACGCTCATCACGGCGTCGACCAGCAGACTTGCGAGGCCCGCGCCTATGCGGTGGCGCGAGCCTTCAACCCTCTGCTCGTCAATAGCGTGGTTGGTTTCATCGGGCCGGAGTATCTCTACGACGGCAAGGAGATCATCCGCGCCGGGCTTGAGGATCATTTTTGCGGAAAGCTGCTTGGTCTGCCGCTCGGGATTGATGTTTGTTACACCAATCATGCCGAAGCCGATCAGGACGATATGGACAATTTGCTGACACTGCTCGCCGCCGCCGGCGTGAATTTCATCATGGGGGTTCCCGGCGCCGACGACGTCATGCTGAACTATCAGTCGACGTCGTTTCACGACGCGCTCTATGTCCGCGACCTGTTCGCCCTGAAGCGTGCCCCCGAATTCGACGATTGGTTAGTCCGCGCGGGCCTTGCCGACGCCGAGTTTCGTCTTGCCGCCAACGCCGGGGTGCTACCCGATTTTGCATTGCGACTGATCGCTTGAGGACGATGCAGCGGCCGCGGGCAGTTTCCTTGCAACCTTCCAGTGATCCCGGGGTTAAAATGGTTGCCACAATGTTGAGGAATTTGTAGCCCATCCTCTGGGTGCGTGGTTAACTGCCAGAGTTGAAGACGCAGAGGAAGCAATGAGAGCTGAGAGCGTTGAGACGGTACGCCGTGTCTTATGCGTCTTTCCGCGCTATACGTCAGCGTTCGGCACATTGGAGTATGCCTATCCGTTGACCGACGGCGTTCAGGCCTTCATGCCTCCGCAAGGGCTGCTGGTGATCGCGGCCTACCTGCCGGAAAATTGGCCGGTCCGTTTCATCGACGAGAACATTCGCGCGGCGACGAAGCAGGACTTCGAATGGGCAGAGGCGGTGTTCGTCAGCGGCATGCATATCCAGCGTCAGCAGATGAATGACATCTGCCGCCGCGCGCATGCTTTTGATCTGCCTGTTGCGATAGGAGGGCCGTCTGTCAGTGCCTGTCCCGATTACTATCCGTCGTTTGACTATCTTCACGTCGGCGAGCTGGGCGATGCCACGGACGAATTGATCGCGCGGCTTGCACGCGATCCGTCACGGCCGGCGCGGCAGGTGGTCCTCAAGACCGCCAACCGCCTCGACATGACACGGTTTCCACTTCCTGCCTACGAGCTTGCCGAGCTCAAGCGCTACTTCCTCGGCAGCATCCAGTATTCTAGCGGTTGCCCCTATCAGTGCGAGTTTTGCGATATACCGGGACTCTATGGCCGCAATCCGCGGCTGAAGACGCCGCAACAAATCACCGCCGAACTCGATAGACTGCTGGAATGCGGCATCCGGGGCTCCGTCTATTTCGTCGATGACAATTTCATCGGCAATCGCAAGGCCGCGCTCGATCTGTTGCCGCATTTGATCGAATGGCAGAGGAAGACCGGCTATGTCCTGCGCCTCTCGTGCGAGGCGACGTTGAACATCGCCAAGCGTCCGGAAATCCTGGCGGGAATGCGCGAAGCGTTCTTCTCAACGATCTTCTGCGGCATCGAGACGCCGGATCCCGTAGCGCTGAAGGCCATGCACAAGGATCACAACATGATGGTTCCCATCATGGAGGGGATCCGGACCATCAACAGTTTCGGCATTGAGGTCGTCTCGGGAATCATTCTTGGGCTGGATACCGACAAGCCCGAAACTGGGGAGCATCTGCTCGAGTTCATCGAGGCGTCCAAAATCCCGCTATTGACAATCAACCTACTGCAGGCGCTGCCAAAGACGCCGCTATGGGACCGGCTGATGCGCGAGAACCGACTGATCGACGATGAAGGACGTGAGTCCAACGTCGATTTCCGCTTGCCGTATGACCATGTCGTCAAGACATGGCGCGCCTGCATGAGCAGCGCCTACGAGCCGAGCAAATTATTGGACCGCTACGAATATCAGATCAGCCATACCTATCCGAACCAGATCAAGCGGCCGCCATCGCGACAACAGGCTTCGTGGCAAAACATCAAGCTTGGCCTGACAATGCTGCGCAACATCTTCTGGAAGGTAGGTATCCTCGGCGACTACAAGGTTGAATTCTGGAAATTCGCGCTGCGTCGTCTTGCCCGCGGCGAAATCGAACATTTCATCAGTTCAATCCTCGTCGCGCACCACCTAATCGTGTTCGCACGCGCGGCTTCCGACGGTCGGCATAATGCGTCGAACTATTCGATAAGGCTGCGCGAGGCATCCGTCCCTGCAGAGTAATTGCAAATGACGACCCCGGCGCCGTTGTCCCCTTCGCTTGAGCGGTTGCGCGAGTTGACCCCTGCGCGGGTCGGGCTTGGGCTGGCCGGGGCCAGCCTGCCGACGCAGGCGCTGCTCGCATTCACGCTGGACCACGCACGCGCCCGCGACGCTGTCCACGCCGGCTTCGACGTGGCGGCGATCTTGCAGGGGCTCGGCGAGCTCGGTCTTGAAGCTTCGAGTGTTTCAAGTCGCGTCCCCAACCGGAAGGACTACCTTGGGCGTCCGGACCTCGGGCGCATGCTGGATTCGGATTCGCGGCTTCGTCTGACGGGCCGCGCCGCCGGCCCGCATCGGCTTGCGATCGTGGTCGGCGACGGCCTCTCGCCAGTGGCGGTCAATGCGCACGCCATCGCGCTTCTGCGCAGCCTCATTCCGCCACTGGCCGCGGATGGAATCGAGATCGGCCATGCGGTGGTGGCGACCGGAGCGCGGGTTGCATTGGGCGATGAAATCGGCGCCATTCTCGGCGCGCGCATGATTGTCATGCTGATCGGGGAGCGGCCCGGTCTTTCCGCCGCCGACAGTCTCGGGGTCTATCTGACCTTCGCCCCCAGGGTTGGCACGACAGACGAGAAGCGCAATTGCATTTCCAACATCCACCGCGCGGGCCTCGACTACGACGAAGCGGCGTTCAGGATTGCTTGGCTGATTCGCGAGGGCCTCGTCCGGGAATCGACCGGCGTCGCGCTCAAGGACGAAAGCGGCGGCCGGCCGTCCCACACTACCACCGCAAATTTGGGCTAACATGACGAAATCTGAAGCTTCAGGGCCGCTGCGGCGGCGCGCCATTCGGTGCTCTGCTTGCGAGATGCCGTATAGACCTGCTACATCTTTTCGCACTAATTTGCCGCGTATTTTCAAGGGCTAGTGCCATCCGCGCATGGTCGTCTCGGCCTGCAGGCGTTTTCTCAGGGACTTTCGCCAGTTAATTGAGCCGATGTGAGAATTGGACAGGCCATGCTCGAAAAGAACAGCGACAGCGAGGTCCACGTCGAGATAATCGAGAAACGGCCGATGGCGAGCATCGCCTTCGGACTGGAGCGGATCGGGCTCATCGCGGTTCAGGCGCCGATCCTTTCTTGTATCGTCTTAGTGGCGCTCGTCATCGGCGCGATCTTCGGAATTCAGCGCATCAAGATCGACGATTCGCTGAGCCAGCTTTTTCGCTCCAATTCGAAGGAGTACCGGCAATACGAATCGGAAATCAAGCGCTTCCCGGCGACGGAGTTCGACGTGCTGGTGGTGGTCGAAGGCAAGAAGCTGCTTGCGCGCGAAAATCTCGAGAAGCTGCGCGACTTTGTTACCGATTTGCAGCTCGTGGAGGGTACGCGCGGCTTGATCTCGCTGTTTTCGGCGCGTCAGGCGCCTGCGCCCGGCAAATTTCCGGCGGCGCTGTTTCCATCGGAACTCCCTCAAGGCGCCGACTACGACAAATTCATCGAGACCGTCAAAACCAACGAGCTCATTCGCGGCAAACTGCTGTCGGAGGACGGCACGCTGGCGCTGATCGTGTTATCGCTCGAACCGGATGTGGTCGCCAGCAACAAGCTCAGCGGCACGATCGGCGAAATCCGCAAGCTGATGACCGATGATCTCGGCGATACCGGTCTCAATGTGGAACTATCCGGTGTTCCCGTGATGCAGCTTGAGATCCGCAACGCGGTCGAGCGTGACGGTCTTACCTACAACGTCCTCGGCATCGTCGCCGGCTGCATCATCGCCATCATCTTTTTCCGCAAGATATCGTTCATGGTGGTTGCCGCATTCCCGCCGATCCTTGCGATCCTGCTCGCGCTCGGCGGGCTTGGCTGGGCCAATTTCAACCTCAATATGTTCCTGAACGTGATGACGCCGCTGATCATGGTGATCAGTTTCTCCGACTCGATGCAACTGACTTTTGCCGCGCGCGACCGCCTGATCGCGGGTCAGGACAAGTACACGGCTTTCCGGAATGCCATCCTGGTGGTCGGGCCTGCCTGCGTGCTGACCCACGGCACGGCGGGAATATCGTTCATCGCTTTGCAATTCTCGGATTCCGACCTGATCCGCAAATTCGGCGAGGCGGGGCTAGCCGCCACCATCATCGCGCTGATCGCCGTGCTCTCTCTGGTGCCGGTGTTCGGCGTGCTGTTTGTGCGCAATGAAAAAATCTTCGCCGTAAGATTCCAGGGCGCTGACGCCGGCGTGCAGATGCTGCGCAATTTCTGCTACTGGATTGCGGTACGCATGGTCAGCCGCCCCGGGCTATTCAGCCTCATCGCCGTGCTGTTCGTCGGCGGCCTGGCTGTGATCTATGCCAATCTGGAGCCGCGCTATCGGCTGGCCGATCAGGTGCCGGACAAACAGCAGGCGGTGGCGGCAAGCGGGCGTCTCGACGCCAAGCTGACCGGCGCCAATGCGATCGATGTTCTGATCGAATTCCCCAAGGGCGCCTCGTTGTATGCTCCCGAAACGCTGCAGACGATCGCCGACGTTCACACGCTGGTGGAGAAGCAGGCGGGCGTCGGCAATGTCTGGTCGCTGGAGACGCTGCGGCGCTGGCTTGCGGAAAAGGCCGGCAGTTCCGACGTCGCGACCTTGAAGGAATATGTCAGCGTGATTCCCGAGTACCTGGTGCGGCGCTTTATCTCGGCCGATCAGGATGCGGTCGTAGTGTCGGGCAGGGTGCCCGATCTCGATTCCAGCGAAATTCTGCCAGTAGTCGAGAAACTCGATCATGCGCTGGATGCGGTGCGCAAGGCGCATCCCGGCTACCAGATTGCGGTCACCGGTCTTTCGGCGATCGCCGCGCGCAACAGCGCCAACATGATCGAAAAGCTCAATCGCGGATTGACCATCGAATTCGCGCTGGTGGCGATCTTCATCGGGCTCGCCTTCCGCTCGGTGGTGGTGATGTTCTCGTGCATCCTGCCTGGTATTTTTCCGGTGGTACTGTCCGGCACCGTGCTGTGGCTGCTCGGGGAGGGGTTGCAATTTGCGAGCGTCGTTGCCCTGACCGTATCGTTTGGACTGGGGCTCAGCGCCACCATTCACTTCCTCAATCGGCTGAGGCTTGAGTCGAAGCCCGGTGTTACGTCGGAACTCGCGGTCGAGCGCGCCACCGTGCTGGTCGGACCTGCGCTGATCCTGACGACGGTCGTGCTCGCCTGCGGCCTGGTGGTGACGGTGTTCTCCGATCTGCCGTCGCTGCGGCTGTTCGGCTGGCTCAGCGCCTTCTCGATGGTGGCAGCCCTGGTCGCAGATCTCTTTATCCTGCGGCCGACGGCGATGTTCCTGATCAACCTGTCGCAGCGCCTGCGCGGGGCGGCAGGTCCCGCGAAGCCCGTGGAGCAATCCGGCGCGAACCGATAAGAGCGGTCTAGATCTTCACCATCGTGATCGATACGGCTCTGATGTCGCCCTTGGAGCTGATCTGAACGGTTTGCCGGTTGCCGTTGGTTCGCATCAACAGAATGGCAGTAAAGCCGGGAGCCTCCACGTGCACGTCGATCTTGCCGCCACCGGCGGTTCCCTGCAGGCTGCCGAAAATATTGCGGCTTGCCTCGTTCCAACTGCCGGATATCCGATCGCCCTGGCTCGTGACGTCGCTGCTGAGGTCGAATTTGTAGCTGTCGCTGGCGCAACGCAGGGTCTGCTTCAGGCCCTGTCCGGTGCCGTTGACCTTGTAATCCGCCCGGCAGCGAATGCGCTCGGTCGTGCCGTCGGAGAGCGAAACCGTTCCGTTGCCGGACCAAACTCCGTCGAAGCCGGTAAATGGACGCGGCTCGGCCTGCCCTGCCGATACCGACAATATCAGCGCTACAGCCGCAGCCTGGATTGTTCCTCCGAACAAGCCCGAACCAAATCGCTTCATCTTGAGTTTCCCCTTCAAATATGGCGTTCGAATGCGCGTTAATCCTGCTGCACGGAGGTTTGGTGTCGCCACTTGCGGCTTTGGTTCAAATGATGGACCGGCGACCTGGTCGTAATTCCGCGTCCGGCCGCGACCGATTTGCATCAGCCTTCGCAAAATGCGCGGCTAAATCGGGCGGGGCACATTTTTCGCTCGCGAAACCCACAAAACTTCGGATATCGTGCAGCTCTCACCCCAGCGCTTAGTCATCGCGCGAGAAGATCCTCCAAAAAATGCCGTTTGATACCAATTGGTTATGCGATCCATCGGGGCAGCGCTCGCCGGCGTTCAATTCGCGCGGGGATCGTCGTAAATTTGGCCGCATTTGGCGGCGCTGTTGTTGTTTTCGCCACCGCGGTTCACCGCATTCGCAACCTGAATAACCTGCCCCGGAGAAGCCAAGTGCCATTCGGGTTGGAATTCTCTGCCTTCAGAACAAGGGAACACGATGCGTAACTCTGTCCTGGTACTAACCCTGCTGTCTTTGTCGCTCTCCACGGGGGCCTTCGCCGATCAACCGCAGCAGCAGCGCAGCGGCACGCCCGAGGAGCAAAAGGCCTGTGCTCACGATGTTCAAAGGCATTGTCGTTCGGTGATGAATGAGGATGACCTGACCGTGCTGGCCTGTCTTCAGCAGAATCGCCCCAAATTGACCAAGGCCTGCAATGAGGTTCTGGTAAACCACGGGCAGTAGTCGTTCGCACTGGCCCTCGGTGGCGCCAAGGGCCTGTTACCGGCCTGATCTGAGACACGGACGCGCCCTGCGGGAAACCGCAGATGGCATTGGTTTCGGTGTCGTATTCCCCTATATGGGGTTTGCGATCGTTGCGCATGCGCGAAAGACCTAAGGCATGCGAAGCCAGAAATTATGCAGCCAGTTTCTAGATGACCACCGCGAGCGAATTGCGATCCGGCAAAACTCACCGCGACGAAAATTTCCCGGTCGCGTCGTGGATCATTCACCCGCGTCATCGGGCGCTGATCCTCGCCTTCTATAATTTTGTCAGAACCGCCGATGACATCGCTGACCATGCGACGCTTGGCGAACGCGAGAAGCTGACCTTTCTCGATCTGCTTGAAGCCGAACTGCTGGGCGGCGGCGACAGCCAGCCCGAGGCGGTAAACCTGCGCCGCGCGCTGGCGGAGCGCTCGATGCCGCCGCGCCATGCGCTCGATGTTTTGGTCGCGTTCCGGATGGACGTGACCAAACTTCGTTATGAGACGTGGGATGAGGTGATTCATTATTGCCGGTACTCGGCGATGCCGGTCGGCAGATTCATGCTCGACGTCCACGGCGAGAGCACGTCGACCTGGGTTGCATCGGATGCGCTCTGCGCCGGCCTGCAGATCAACAATCATCTTCAGGACTGCGGCAAGGACTACAGGAATCTCGATCGCGTCTATCTCCCGCGCGACGCGCTTGCCGCCACTGGTGCCTCGGTCGAACAGCTCGGAGGGGACCGCGCGCCGCCACAAATGCTGCGATGCCTGCACTCACTCGCCGCGCGGACCGAGTCACTGCTCGAAGAAAGCAAATCGCTCAGCGCCGAAGTGAGGGATTTCAGACTTGGGCTTGAGATTTCCGTCATTCAGGCTTTCGCGGACAAGATCATTCGGCTTCTCAAGGTGCGCGATCCCCTGAGCGAGAGAGTGCATCTGGGCCTGATCGAAGTGCTCGCCTTGAGCCTCAGCGGGATGGCCGGTGAGGCGACCCGGCGGGTTTTAGGGCGTCGTCCCGTATCAAGACCTGCGGCCGGCGCATGACGCTTGAGACGGCGGCAGCCACTGCGAGTTACGGGACGACCGCGTCCGGCAGTTCGTTCTATGCGGCGATGCGTATCCTTCCGCGTGAGCAGCGCGAGGCGATGTTTCAGATCTACAGTTTTTGCCGGCAGGTCGACGACATCGCCGATTCCAGCGGGCCGCGCGAGGAGCGGCTGGCAGCGTTGCAGCAATGGCGCGACGACATCGACGCACTGTATCGCGGCGAGCCGCCGTCGCGGTTGCGGGACTATAATCACTCGATTCAAAAGTTCGATCTGCAACGCGAGGATTTTCTGGCGATCGTCGACGGCATGGAAATGGACGTGCCGCAGGACATTCGCGCGCCCGAGCTTGCCACCCTCGATCTTTATTGCGATCGCGTGGCGAGCGCCGTCGGGCGTCTGTCGGTGCGGGTGTTCGGTCTCCCGCCCGACGACGGAATCCTGCTCGCACATCATCTCGGCCGTGCCCTGCAATTGACCAATATTCTGCGCGACATCGACGAAGACGCCGGCATTGGCCGGCTTTATCTGCCGCGCGAGGGGCTGCAGCACGCGGGCATCGCCGCAACCGATCCGCTCAAAGTCGCCGCCGATCCGGCGCTGCCGAAAGTCTGTGCGCCGCTGGCGGAGCAGGCGCGGGCGCATTTCGAGAAGGCCGACGAGGTGATGGACCGCAATCCGCGGCGCGTCGTGCGCGCTCCACGGATCATGTCGAAATATTATCGCTCGATTTTGCAATTGCTTGTTGCCAGAGGGTTCGCTAACCCGCGACGGCCGGTTCGCCTCAACAAGATGGCCCGTATCGCCATTCTGCTTCGCTACGCATTCATCTGATGCAAAACACCGTTCACATCATAGGCGCGGGGATTTCGGGCCTCTCGGCGGCCGTGCGGCTGGCGAACGCGAATTTCAAGGTGCATGTCCACGAGGCCACCCAGCAGGCCGGTGGACGCTGCCGGTCCTATTTCGACGCGGCGACCAATCTGACCATCGACAACGGCAATCACCTGCTGCTCTCGGGCAACCACCACGCGGTGGCTTACGCAAGATCGATCGGCACTGAGGCAGGGCTAGTCGGGCCGCAGCGTGCCCAGTTTCCATTCGTGGACCTGACGACGGGGCAGCACTGGCAGCTCGACCTCGGCGACAGCCGGCTGCCCCTGTGGGTGTTCGATGCGGCGCGGCGTGTCCCCGATACGGGCGTGTTCGACTATCTGGCGTTGATGCCATTGATATGGTCATCGCCCGCGCGACTTGTCGGCGATGCCATCCCCTGCAAGGGGCGGCTCTACCAGCGGCTGGTGCAACCGCTGTTGCTGGCCGCTCTCAACGTCGATCCTCCCGAAGGATCGGCGGGGCTGGCCGGCGCGGTGGTGCGGGAGACGTTGCTGGCCGGCGGAAAGGCTTGCCGCCCGCTGATTGCGCGCGAGGGCCTGAGTGCGGTTCTGGTCGAGCCGGCGGTCAAGCTGCTGCAGGGCAAAGGCTCAAACGTCCAGTTCGAGCATGAACTGCGCGGGCTTGGCACGACCGTGGACCGCGTGGGCGAATTGAAGTTTGGCGAGGAGACCGTGGCCCTTGGTCCTGGTGACGCCGTGGTGCTGGCGGTCCCGCCGCGGCCCGCGGCCTCGCTGCTTCCGGGCCTGAAAACGCCATCTAAATTCCGGGCGATCGTGAACGCCCATTTTCGCGTCGACCCTCCAAAGGACATGCCGCCCATTCTCGGGGTGGTGGGCGGGCTGGTAGAATGGCTGTTCGCGTTCCCTCAGCGCCTGTCCGTCACCGTCAGCAACGCGGACCGGCTGGTCGATATGCCGCGCGAGGAGCTGGCGCTGGCAATCTGGCAGGATATCTGCAAAGCCTCGAGCGTTCAGGGTGAACTGCCGCCCTGGCAGATCGTGCGTGAGCGGCGTGCCACATTTGAGGCGACGCCGGAACAAAATGCCCTCCGGCCGGGCGCCTCGACGGCCTTCAAAAATCTGTTTCTTGCCGGCGACTGGACTGATACGGGGTTGCCGGCGACCATCGAAGGATCGGTGCGGTCGGGTAACCGCGCCGCTGATCTCGTCCTCGCCATGCGGCGGGCCTGATCGGGCGCCAAGCGCGACCCAGGCTTTCGAGTGAGACTGGTCGGACAAACGGGGATGTCAGGCAACATGCATTCCGGAAATACCATGGTTGGGGTTGAGGCCGGTGGCGCCCTTGAGGCGAGCATCGACCAGGCAACGCGCGCCTTGCTGGGTTATCGGCAGGCGGACGGACATTGGGCATTTGAGCTCGAAGCCGACTGCACCATTCCGGCGGAGTATGTGCTGCTGCGTCATTATCTGGCCGAGCCGGTAGATACCGTCCTGGAAGCCAAGATCGCAAATTATCTACGCCGCGTTCAGGGTGCCCATGGCGGCTGGCCGCTGGTGCATGACGGCGATTTCGACATGAGCGCCAGCGTGAAAGCCTATTTCGCGCTGAAGATGATCGGCGATTCCGCCGATGCACCGCACATGGCGCGTGCGTGCGAGGCGATCCGCTCGCGCGGCGGCGGCATTCACAGCAACGTCTTCACGCGCTTCATGCTGTCGATGTTCGGGGTGACGACCTGGCGCAGCGTGCCAGTGTTGCCGGTCGAGATCATGTTGTTGCCGATGTGGTCGCCGTTCCATCTCAACAAGATTTCCTACTGGGCGAGGACCACGATCGTGCCGCTTCTGGTTTTGGCGGCGTTGAAACCGCGCGCGAAGAATCCAAGCGGCGTGGGCATCGACGAGTTGTTCCTGCAGGATCCGCGCTCGATCGGCATGACCGCCAAGGCGCCGCATCAGAGCTGGGGCTGGTTTCTGCTGTTTCGCGCGCTGGACAGCGTTTTGCGGACGATCGAGCCGCTGTTTCCGAAGCGGCTGCGCGCGCGCGCGATCGGGACCGCGGTCGCTTTTATCGAAGAACGGTTGAACGGCGAAGACGGCCTCGGCGCGATCTATCCGCCGATGGCCAACGCCGTGATGATGTATGAGGTGCTCGGCAAGGGTCCGGATTACCCGCCGCGTGCCATGACGCGAAAGGGGCTCGAAAGGCTTCTGGTGATCGGCGAGCACGAGGCCTATTGCCAGCCCTGCGTTTCGCCGGTGTGGGACACATCGTTGACGTGTCACGCGCTGATTGAAACCGGCGGCGAGGCGGCCTTGCCGCCAGCAAGACAAGGGCTGGATTGGCTGGTGCCCAAACAGGTTCTGGATGTGAAGGGCGACTGGGCCGTCAAGCGCCCGGAGGTCCGCCCCGGCGGCTGGGCCTTTCAGTACAACAACGCCTATTATCCCGATCTCGACGACACCGCGGTCGTCGTCATGGCGATGGATCGCGCGCGTCGTGCCGTGCCGAACCCAGCCTATGACGCGGCGATCGCCCGTGGCCGTGAATGGATCGAAGGCATGCAGAGCCGCGATGGCGGGTGGGCCGCCTTCGACGTCGATAATTTCGAATATTATCTCAATAATATACCATTCTCGGACCACGGCGCGCTGCTTGACCCGCCGACCGACGATGTCACGGCGCGCTGCATCTCGATGCTGGCCCAGCTCGGAGAGACCGCTCAAAGCAGCCCGGCGGTCGCGGCCGGGGTCGGCTTTCTGCGCCGAACCCAGATGGCGGAGGGGTCGTGGTACGGCCGCTGGGGGCTAAACTACATCTATGGCACCTGGTCGGCGTTGTGTGCGCTCAATGCCGCGGGTGTGGGTCACCAGGACCCGGCCATTCGCAGGGCCGTAGCCTGGCTTTTGTCGATCCAGAACCCCGATGGGGGATGGGGGGAGGATGCCACCAGTTACCGACTCGATTACAGGGGGTTTGAGGGGGCTCCGACGACCGCCTCGCAAACGGCATGGGCCTTGCTTGGTCTGATGGCGGCGGGCGAGGTCGAGCATCCCGCCGTTGCCCGGGGCGTGGGGTACCTATTGGCCACACAGAACAAAAAAGGACTGTGGGACGAGCAGCGCTATACCGCAACGGGCTTTCCTCGGGTGTTTTATCTGCGCTATCATGGCTACCCGAAGTTCTTTCCGCTCTGGGCGTTGGCGCGGTATCGGAATTTAAGGAACACCAACAGCAGGGTGGTAGGGGTCGGAATGTGAGATTGGGGGCAGGGGACGGCGCGTCCACGGGCGGAATTGACCCGCGGCCGGTGCTGATTGTGACTGGTCTTGTTCAGGAGGCCCGCATCGCGGCGGGGCCCGGCATGACCGTGATCTGCAGCAGTAGCGATCCGCAGCAATTGCGTGCGCTGCTCACGGTATTTGACCCCACTACGATCAGGGGCGTCATCAGCTTCGGCGTTGCCGGAGGGCTCGATCCCGCGTTGAAATCAGGCGACGTCGTGGTGGCAACCGAGGTGCTGGCCGGAGATGACCGTTGGCTGGCCGGGTTGACCTTGAACGACGATCTGGTCGCCAGCGTTGGGCTCGGGCGCCGGCGCATCGTCAGGGGACGCCTTGCGGGCGCCGAGCAGGTGGTGGTTACCCGGCACGTCAAGGCCGCGCTGCACTCGGAAACGGGGGCCGCCGCCGTCGATATGGAAAGCCATATCGCAGCCGACTACGCCGCCAAAGCCGGCCTTCCGTTTGCTGCCTTGCGCGTGATCAGCGACCCCGCCAGCCGGGCCTTGCCGTCGATCGCCATGGCCGCGATCAAGCCGAACGGCGACATCGACCTGCGCAAGGTGTTGCGCGACCTCGCACGCAATCCAATGACGCTGCGCGACCTGGTCTCGACCGGAATCGATTTCAGCCGCGCGCTGCGCAGTCTACGCGGCTGTCGAGGCTTTTTGCTGGGCGGCGAGGGCCTCGTCACGGCGGATCTCTGAGAGTTTTTTCTGAACCTGCTCTGAGAAGATGTACTGCGCCGGCCGCTGCTTGCTCAGGTCGATTTCCGGCGCCATCGGACCCGTCGTTCGCACGCCGCGCAACGCCACCGACAGCGCCTTGAGTGGATTGCTGAACGCGGCATTTGCCGCGGTCGGCTCATAGCCGCAATGGGCCATGCAGTTGGCGCACTTTTCGTACTTGCCGGTGCCGTAAGTGTCCCAATCCGTCGTTTCCATCAACTCGTTGAAGGTCTTTGCGTAACCTTCGCCAAGCAGATAGCAGGGCTTCTGCCAGCCGAAAATGTTGCGCGCCGGCATGCCCCATGGCGTGCATTCGTAGCTCTGATTGCCGGCGAGGAAATCGAGGAACAGGCCGGAATGCATGAAGTTCCACTTCTTGCCTTTGCCGAGCGCGAACACGTCGCGGAACAGCTTCTTGGTCTTGGAACGGTTGAGAAAGTGTTCCTGGTCGGGCGCGCGTTCATAGGCATAGCCCGGCGACATTGAAACGCCGACGCCGAGTTCGGTCGTGAAGTCGAGGAACTTGGCGATATCCTGCGCCGAATGCCCGTCGAAGATCGTGGCATTGACGTTGACGGTAAAGCCTTTGGCCTTGGCGGCCTTGATTGCCGAAACCGCGCGATCGAACACGCCCTCCTGCGAGACCGCCTTGTCGTGATGGTCCTTCATTCCATCGAGATGCACCGAGAAAAACAAATACGGCGACGGCTCGAACAGATGAAGCTTCTTCTCCAGGAGCAGCGCGTTGGTGCAAAGCGACACGAATTTCTTGCGCGCCACAAGACCGCGAACGATCTCGCCGATGTCCTTGTGGATCAGCGGCTCGCCGCCCGGGATTGCCACCATCGGCGCTCCGCATTCGTCAGCGGCATCCCAGCATTCCTGCGCCGACATCCGGCGATTGAGGATCGCGTCGGGATAGTCGATCTTGCCGCAACCGACGCAAGCGAGATTGCAGCGAAACAACGGCTCGAGCATCAGCACCAGCGGAAAACGCTTCCGGCCAAGCAGTTTCTGCTTCAGCAGATAGCCGCCGATGCGCAGTTCCTTGAAGAACGGTATTGCCATTACAAGCTTCTTTCTGGATTCAAACTGTGGAGTTGTTCAGCTCGCGGCCAGTTCAGCCGGAAGCCGAAATTCGATATTTTCCTCGCGGCCCGGAAGCACTGACACCGCAACCGGTCCAATCCGCCTCAAGGCCTCGATCACGTCGTCAACCAGCACTTCAGGAGCCGAGGCACCCGCCGTGATGCCGACGGCTTTGGCATCCTTTATCCATTCCGGGTTCAATTCGCTGCCGTCGGCGATCAGGTAACTCGCAACGCCCACTTCGGTGCCAATTTCGCGCAACCTGTTCGAATTGGAACTGTTGTCGGCCCCCACCACCAGGATAACGTCTACGAGCTTGCTGAGGTCCCTTACCGCAGATTGGCGGTTCTGTGTCGCATAGCAGATATCCCGGATGTCAGGGCCTTGAATATCCGTAAATCGCTGCTGGAGGGCTGCAATGATGTCCTTGGTGTCGTCCACGCTGAGCGTGGTCTGGGTGATGTAGGCCACCGGCGTGTCGGCTGGCAGCGTCAGCGCGGCGACGTCATCGACGTTCTGGACCAGCAGCACGGGGCCCGGAACCTGCCCCATGGTTCCCTCGACCTCGGGATGGCCGGCATGGCCGATCAGGATGAGCGCCCGGCCCTTGGACATGTAGCGCTTGCCCTGGTTGTGGACTTTCGTCACCAGCGGGCAGGTTGCATTGAGGACGGGCAGGCCGCGTGCGGCGGCTTCTTCCTCCACGCTCCGCGCCACGCCGTGGGCGCTGAAGACGGTGACCGCATGGGGCGGCACTTCCGAGAGGTCCTCCACGAAGATCGCGCCTTTGTTCTTCAGGCTCTCAACCACGTATTTATTGTGAACGATCTCGTGTCGCACATAGACCGGCGGGCCAAATTTTTCGAGCGCGCGCTCGACGATCTCGATGGCACGCACGACGCCAGCGCAAAACCCGCGGGGTTGCGCAAGATATACTTCCATGGGACGCCCGTTACGCAAGTTGCACCATTCTCATTCGTGTCTCCGTCCGGCTTGGATATCTGCGATATCCGCCGATATCTGCAATATCCGCACCAGCCTCCGCGGCCATGGAGGTGCAGAGCTTTGTGTCAAAAAAAGATCGGGTAGAAAAGGCTGATCGCAAACCTTGGGGACGCTGGTATCGATCGGCCTCAGCTCTGGCTTTCGGTAATATAGTACAGTAACCGACAAATCCCCGGCCGCGAACCCTCCCCACTCACTTGTTACTTATGTTAGGCGACCCATCTGCGACATAGCTTGGCATGAATTCAGCGCCTTTTGAGCTATTTTTGCGTCCTCTCTGAGTAAAAAGGCCCCAAAAACAACATTAGATTGGCCGACGGAACTCCGCTAGACAGCGGGCGTTTCCGGCAGGCTGTTAACGCTAGAAAGAAAAGATGTGCTGAAAAGGATTGTTGTTTCGATTGTCCAAGCCTGCACTCGGTTTGCCGCCACAACTGTCCTGATCGCGCTTGTCTTTGCGATCGCGGCGGGCTTCTACACTGCCCGGCATTTTGAAATTAACACTGATATCAACACGTTGATTTCGCCTGAGCTTGATTGGCGCAAGCGCGACATTCAATTCGACGATGCTTTCGACCGGGATAGAACAATCCTGGCGGTGGTGGAAGCGCCGACGCCCGAACTCACAAGCTCCGCCGTTGCCGCGCTCCACCGGAAATTGGCCGGCGACACCAAACACTTCGAATCCATTGAGCAGCTCGGCTCTGGAGAGTTCTTCGAGAAGAACGGGTTATTGTTCTTGCCCGCGGCCCAGGTTGCCCGTTTCACCAGTCAATTTGAATCCGCAGCGCCCCTGATCGAAATCCTGGCAGGCGATCCCAGCATCCGCGGCCTGACCGGGGCGCTGGAAACCGGATTGGCCGGCGTCAGGCGCGGTCAGGTCAAGCTTGATAGCACCGCGCGGCCATTCAACTTGATCGCCCAGACGGTCGAAGACGTCTTGAACAAGGGCGCCGCGACGTTCTCGTGGCGCGAACTCACCAGCGAAAAGCCGCTGACGGATGCCGATCGGCGCGCCTTCATCGAATTCAAGCCGATCCTGGACTTCAATGCGCTGGAGCCCGGCAAAGCGGCAACTGACGCGATCAGGCAAGCGGCGAGCGATCTTGACCTGGCGCGCGACTATGGCGCGCGGGTCAGGCTGACGGGGCCGGTCCCGATCGCCAATGAGGAATTCGCGACCGTTGCGGATGGCGCCATCGTCAACGGGATCGGCACAGTACTAGTCGTGCTGTTCATCCTCTGGATGGCATTGCATTCGGTGAAGATCATCTCGGCGGTGTTCGCCAATCTCTTCATCGGTCTTTCGATCACCACGGCGGTCGGGCTGTGGATGGTGGGCTCGCTGAACCTGCTTTCGATTGCGTTCGCCGTGTTGTTCGTCGGGCTGGGCGTCGATTTCGGCATTCAATTCAGCGTCCGCTACCGCTCGGAGCGGTTCAAGAGCAACGATCTGCAGGCGGCGCTGGAACAGGCGGCCGCATATTCCGCGATCCCCCTGTCACTGGCGGCGATGGCGACCGCGTCGGGCTTCCTCTGTTTCCTGCCGACCGATTATAAAGGCGTCTCGGAACTCGGCAAGATCGCCGGCGTAGGGATGCTGGTGGCGTTTTTCTCCAGCATCACCGTGCTGCCGTCGCTGCTCAGCCTGCTCAATCCTCCCGGCGAAAAGGAGCCCGTTGGTTATGCATTCCTGGCGCCGGTGGATCGTTTCCTGGAAGAGCATCGCGTCATCATCGTCGTCGGCACCCTGCTGATCGCGGCCGCCGGCCTGCCGCTATTGTATTTCCTCCGATTCGATTTCAACCCGATCAACCTGCGCAATCCCAACGTCGAATCGATCGCCACCTTTCTCGATTTGAGAAAAGATCCGAACACCGGCGCCAACGCCGTCAACGTGATGACGCGTTCGGAAGCCGATGCGAAGAAGATTGAAGAGCGGCTTTCCAAGCTGCCGGAAGTTCTCCGCGTGATGTCGCTGGACGGTTTTGTGCCCGAAGACCAGCCGGAGAAGCTGAAGCTCATCGCCCAGGGCGCCAAGGTTCTCAACCCCGCGCTCAACCCGGAATCGATCGATGAGCCGCCGTCGGACGCGGAAAATGTCGACGCCTTGAAGAGCACGGTGGCAAGCCTGCGCAAGACGGCCGGCGATGCAAGGGGGCCGGGCGCGGTGGCCGCGCGAAGGCTTGCCGATGACTTGTCCAGGCTCGCCGATTCGAACGAGGCGACCCGAGACAAGACTCAAGCCATCTTCGTCGACCCGTTGAAGGTGGTGCTCGATCAACTGAAAAACGCGCTGCAGGCCAAGCCGGTCAGTCTGAAGACCTTGCCGGCCGATCTGGTGGCGGGCTGGAAGACCAAGGACGGCCTGATGCGCATCGAGGCCCAGCCGCGCGGCGATCCCAACGACAACGAAACACTGCGCAAGTTTGCCGGCGCCGTTCTTCGGGCCGAGCCGACGGCGATCGGCGGGCCGGTATCCATTCTCAAGTCCGGCGATACGGTGGTGAAGGCCTTCATCCATGCCGGCCTTTGGGCGCTGGCGGTGATCAGCTTCCTGCTCTGGCTGACGTTGCGGCGCGTCGCCGACGTGCTGCTGACGCTCGTTCCGTTGCTGGTGGCGGGCGCGGTGACGCTGGAAATCTGCGTTCTGATCGGGCTGCCGCTCAACTTCGCCAATATCGTCGCGCTGCCGTTGTTGCTCGGCGTCGGCGTCGCATTCAAGATCTACTACGTCACGGCGTGGCGCGCCGGCAGAACGAATCTGTTGCAGTCGAGCTTGACGCGAGCCATTTTTTTCAGCGCCATGACGACCGCCACCGCGTTCGGCAGCCTGTGGCTGTCAAGCCATCCGGGCACGGCCAGCATGGGCAAGCTTCTGGCGCTCTCGCTTGTCACCACGCTTGCCGCGGTGTTGCTGTTTCAGCCCGCGTTAATGGGCAAGCCGCGCGATGTCGGGGAGTAGACAGATATCGCCGACCGGGTCGGCTGCGGCGGTAGCCTGCTTCTGACCCGACGCCTTTGGGGCCGGGTTAGGGTTCGGGTTCAGCGACCCCGTGGTCTTCGGTGCGCTCGGCGCCTTCGGCGCCACCTTGGCCGCACTGTTTGACGGACTTGAGGGAATCGGACCCGCAACGCGGGTCCAGGTTTCCCCGCCGCAGAGGAAGCCGAGCAAGCAGCCCTGAATTTCAAGCTGGTCGGTGCCTAAGGGCTTGATCGTCGAACTATAGATTTTACCGTCCTTGGCGTTGTAGACCTCGCCCTCCCACTGATCGAGGCCAGATTTCTTTTTCATATCGAGCAGGATAGGCATGCCCAGGCTAGGTCTGCTCCTTTTTGAGACATCCGGATTATTGGCGTCGTGTCCGGGGGTCTTTTCCCACGCAATCACGCCCCACATGCTGCCATTGCATTCGGCGATACGGATGTTGGCGACGCCTTCCGCCACCCGCCAGTCGCCGGTTGGGTCGGCCGCCAGCGCCGACCCGAGGCCGGCCGACAAGAATATCCCGGAAAATATGACTTCACGCATGATGGTTCGTGGGCAGTGCAACATGGTTAAAACCTGTGCTTGATTGGATGGTCCGGAGGGGGGCAAAACGCCGCATTTGGCGTTTTCAGTTGACGGAACGACCAACAATCGAAGTATGTAGCTGATGCTATATTCAAATCTAGACGTATCCGAGATGTTTGTGGACCGCCAGTCGCAGCGCAGTTCCATGCACTCGCGTCACTTGAACGAACAGCTCGTACGCGTGCTGAAGACGATCGGCTACGACGTCGGTTTTCAAAAGGGCCAAGGTCAATACCTGTTCGACCGAGATGGGGTTCGCTATCTCGATCTACTCAGCGGTTTTGGCGTTTTTGCGATTGGACGGAACCATCCGGCGCTTCGGCAGGCGTTAAAGAGCGTCCTCGACAGCGATTTGCCCAATCTCGTGCAACTCGATGTTTCGACGCTCGCCGGCGTGCTCGCCGAACGCCTGCTCAAATATGTGCCATATCTGGACAAGGTGTTTTTCGCCAATTCAGGCGCGGAATGTGTCGAAGCTGCGATCAAGTTCGCGCGTGGCGCGACCGGCCGGCCCGGCATTGTCCACTGCGCGCACGCCTACCACGGTCTGACCTACGGCGCCCTTTCGCTGACGGACGATCCCAATTTCCGCGGCGGGTTCCAGCCGTTGCTGCCGGGATGCACGGCCGTGCCATTCAACGATCTCGCAGCGCTCGAGCAGGCGTTGTCCTCGCGCGAAGTCGCCGCCTTCCTGGTCGAGCCGATCCAGGGCAAGGGCGTCAACATGCCCACCGACGAATTCCTCCCGGGAGCAGCCGCGCTCTGCCGCAAATACGGCACGCTGATGGTGGCGGACGAGATTCAGACCGGGATGGGGCGAACCGGGCGGTTCCTCGCGGTCGAGCACTGGAATGTCGAACCCGACATCGTTCTGCTTTCCAAGGCGCTTTCCGGCGGCCATGTGCCGGTCGGCGCGTTGCTCACGCGCAAGAGCATCTTCGACAAGATCTTCAATCAAATGGACCGCGCGGTCGTGCACGGATCGACGTTTGCGAAAAACGATCTGGCCATGGCGGCCGGCATTGCAACGCTTGAAGTCCTCAAGTCGGAGAAACTGATCGAGGCGGCCGCCAAGCGTGGCGCGGAGCTTCGGCTCGCGCTGAACCGGATGGTTCCGGGCTATGAACTCTTGAAGGACGTTCGCGGCAAGGGGCTCATGATCGGCCTGGAGTTCGGCTCGCCGAAATCGCTGCGGCTGAAGGCTTCATGGAACGTGCTCGAAACCGCCAACAAGGGCTTGTTCTGCCAGCTCATTACGGTGCCGCTGTTCAAGGATCACAAGATCCTGACCCAGGTCTCCGGCCACGGCAGTCACACCATCAAGCTGCTGCCGCCGCTGACCATCACCGAAGAGGACTGCAACTGGATCGAGACCGCGTTCGATTCCGTAATCGCTTCCAGCCACAAGGTTCCCGGCGCGATCTGGTCGCTCGGCAAGACGCTGGTGGATAACGCAGTGCGCAGATCTGCGTAGTGTCGCGGTTCCCCATATCCATTCCATTTCGGTTTACCGCGGGCCGTCTCGCGCGTGTTCCCCGCTATGCGACTGCTTACTGACTCTGCATTTCGCGAAGGATCGTCGCTGCCGTCAAAATTTGCGGCAGGATGATCGGCCCGCGACGCTCTCCCCGCGGACCAGGCTTCGGATAGAACAGATAAAGCGGCACGCCCGCGCGACCGTTTACCTCCAGCATACGCGTGATAGAGGGATCCTGCCGCGTCCAGTCGGCACGAAGGGCGGCGACCTCGTTGGCTGCGAACGCCTCGATGACGGCGGGACTCTCCAGCGCGATCCGCTCGTTGATCTTGCACGTGATGCACCAGTCAGCGGTGAAATCGACAAAGATCGATCTTCCCTGCGCTTGCAGCTCGTCGACCTTGTTGGTGCTGAAGGGCAGCCAGCTAATGCCAACATTGTTCTCGGTCGCTGCGACGTGGAGGGTTTGATTCGTGCCCGCGAGCGGAACAAGTGCGACGGCGCCGATGAGTGGCAGAGCCGATGCTGCGATACCCCAGCGCCGCCAGCGGTTCTCGCCGTGCCGCAGTCCTTCGTAAAGCCAGGCCGCGAAGGCAATCAGGACCAGTCCAGACAGGACGCGAGTAACCGGCAGCTCGCCGCTCTCTTGGGCCAGGACGAAAGTCAACCACACGGCGGTGCCATAGATTGGAAAAGCCAGAAATTGCTTGAGACCAAGCATCCACGATCCAGGCTTTGGGAGGAAACGGCGCAGACGTGGGCTGAAGGCGATCCCGAGGTAGGGAAGCGCCATGCCAAATCCCACTGCTTCAAATATGGCGAGCGACCGGTACCAGGGCTGGGTGATCGCATAGCCGAGCGCCGCCGCCATGAAGGGCGCAGTACAAGGCGTAGCAACGAGCGTCGCCAATGCACCGGTTAGAAACGAGCCGGAGTAGCTAACGTGCGATGAGAGCTCGCCCGCGGCGCCGGCGATGCGCTCGCCAAAACTGAACACGCCGGAAAGATTGAGGCCGACGGCGAACAACACATAGATCATCAGGGCAACGAACAACGGCGACTGTAGCTGAAAGCCCCAGCCGATTTCGGCTCCTGCGGCGCGCATCCCGAGCAGCAGAGCGGCGATCGTTGCAAAGCTCGCGAGCACGCCGGCCGTGTAGGCTATTCCCTGAACGCGCACCTCACGTGCCGCCGACTGAGCATGCTGCGCCAGACTGAACGCCTTGATCGAAAGGACGGGCAATACGCAAGGCATAAGATTGAGGAGAACGCCGCCCGCGAATGCGAGAACCAGGGCCCAGGCAAACGCGAGCCCACCCGATAACTTCTCCCTGACGGGCTCGATCGGACTGGAAACCATGATCGCTTCCGGACCGGTATCCGAGAGCGCTGCCGAATCACGAAAGATAAGCAGGCCGTTGAGTGCGGCCGGCGGTGGCTTGGTCCCCTCACGCCGCAGCGTCAACGTCAGCCCTTCGAGCCCGACCACAGGCGTTTGCGGGGCATCGTTATCGATAACGTCGCGGTCTACGGGGAAGAACATCACGTCGCGGAGTTTTTTGGCATCGCCCATTGCGATATGCAGCGTAATGTTTTCGGCGTTCACTGAAGCCGTCGTCGGGAATGGATTGCGCAAAGGCAGGCGCGCACGGACGGATGCAAAGCGTTCGGCCCAATCCGGATCAGCCTCAGTTTCAGCGGCGACCGGGACGGAAATGCTCAAGCGGGCATCTTCCGGGACGCAGGTGTCGGAGCAGACCAACCAACTCGCATGCCCCGCAATGACGACGTTGGTGCCGAGCGCGACTGTCGACGGTACATCGATGTCGACCGGAAGGAGAACTTCATTCTCGTATCCATAATCGACGACCGGCCCGTAGGCGGTGCGTTTAGGTTGGGGCCATAGGATTGGCCCAGCTTTGAAATCTGGCGGCAGGCTCCAATCGATCGCGGTTGGGAGGCCGGCATCGCCGGGATTCACCCAGTAAGTATGCCAGCCGGCCTCAATCTGCTGCCGCAGCGCGAGATGGAATGGGTGGCCCGGCACGATGCTGCGCGTTTCCGCGACAAGGCTGATGGAGACGTGCCGGCCTTGCGCGGGCCGTTCTTGGGCGCGGGCGATCCTGGGTCCCGCGACCGCGAACTCAGCCAAAGACAGCAAGGTGACTATCAGCAGGCCAGCGCGCGCGCCCATCGATTTCAGCCTTGCTTAGCTTCGTCCGGCGCCGAGTTCGTCCAGCCTGGAGATGACGGCGCTCACCGGCGGGCGGTTCTTGAAGCTCTCCTCGAACAGCTTGGCTTTGATTACCCCTTGAGGATCAAGAACAAAGATGATCGGCCGTGGGACGCCGTGGGCGCGATTGCCCGGCGGATATTGTGGGTCGCGCAGGTTATAGCGATCGATGATTTCGGATTTCGGATCCGATAGCAGCGTATACGTCAGGTGACGTTTGGCAGTGAACGTCTCCAAGATCTCGGGGCTGTCATACGAGAGTCCGGCTACTCGGTAGCCCCGCTTTTCGATCTCGGCGACGCCGCCATTTATGTCGACGAGCTGCGCTTGGCAAAAGGGGCACCAGTCGGCTGATCGAAAAAAGAAAAGGACCAGACCGTTTCGTCCCATGAGGTCGGAAAGTTGACGTGGCTTGCCGGTTTGATCGAGTCGGGTGCCGATGTCAGGCGCTTTGGTTCCGACGGCCGGTCCCAAGTCCTCAGCGAAACTGGTGGTAGCACCGAAAAATACGACCGACGCAAGGATTGCGGTCAGGCGCAGAACTGTTCGAAATGAGCTCATATCGTCTCTCCCTCGTCTTTCCTTGATGCTTCGATGTTTTCAACGGGCGCAATCCGAAAGCGCAGATCGCTTAGTACACTCGTTCCAGAACGTCTAGGTTTGATAACGAATGTCTGGGATTGATAACGTAGGTGTGTTCTTTTGGCGTGGTCGCGTTCCGCTTTCTTCGTTGGACTGTCTTCCGGGTCGAGGCGCGATGGCACGCGCGCCATTCGGCATCGGTGCGGGTGAGCCGCCGTTAGATCGAGCCCCTGGGTCAAAGTCGCGTTCATGGTTTTGAAGGGGCGGTTCCGGCGGCTCGCCGGCATCGACGGTTTCAGTTTCTCGTGACAGCCGCGATGAGGTCACACCGGCAAGCAGCTATGTCTCGTACCTGCCGGTGCGCTGCAACAAGCATTCGATCGCGAAGGCTCTAGCTCTTACGCCGAGTCAAGCTCTCGACTTGAGATAGGTGACCATGCCGATGACATCCTCGGCGACCAAGCTGCCCATCGGACCGCTGGAATAGACGGCGTTCGACGCCGGCCTGGCTTTGTGTGCTTCATGTGACCACAGATTTGCTTTCAAGCGGCCCGGACGGCGGCGCCTTTCGCGAGGGTGAGCAGCTCATCGACGGACCACTGGTCGTAGGCATCGGTGCCGTACTTCACCGCGTTGATCCGCCCCGACGGCGCGATCAGGAAGTCGGCCGGCAACCCCAAGGGACCGCCCCCGACCATTCGCAGGCCGAAATGACCGTGCGCCATACCGCGCATCCCGGCCCCCAGGGCCTTGAGGCTCACGAAGCCGAGCGAGCTTTCGACCCCGAAGTACTTGTAAAAGGCTTTGTTCGGATCGCCGACCATCAGGAAGGGGACATCCTTCTGGTACGAGCGGATTGATTTCGGCGAGGAATGAAACACGATCACTTCCTTGATGCCGGCAGTTTCGATCTCTCGGGCGCGCCGCCTGAATTCGGCGATGTGGGTGTTGCAAATCGGGCAATCAACGAAGCGCCGGAATTGCAGATGAACGAGCCGCTTCGGATCGGGGAGGTTTATAGCCTCCCCGGTCACGGCTTCCATCACCGTCGTCGGCAGCATGTCTCCTGATTTGAATTTCATGCGCGTTGCTCCATCGGCATGACAAGCGGAAAGTCAACTTCCGTTCCGATTACCAAGTTTGTGTAATTGGCGAAGGTGAACAAAGCGACGTTCGCGACGATCTCCTGTACTTCCTCATCCGAGCACCCTGCGGATTTCACCTTTTGGAAGTCTTCATTCGTAACAGCGCCGCGCTCCCGCACGATAGCCGCCGCAAACTTCAGCATCGCGTCGACTTTCGGATCGCTCGATCCGGCCCTCCGGCACGCCGCGAGTGTTTCGTCCTTCATGCCATTGCCTTTGCCTATCGCTGTAAAAGCGGAAAGACAATACGAGCAGCCATTGATCTCCGAGACCGCTATCGCAATTTGGTATCGAGTCTCGAATGGCAATACGCCGCCTTCAAGCGTTGCGGAAAGACCGAGAAAGCCCTGAAATCCGGCTGGCGAATGGGCCATCGTTTTGAAAGAGTTCGGAGCGCCGCCGTATTTTTTCACCACTTCATCGAGTAGTTCTTTCGCTTTTCCCTTGGCCATTCCCGGATCGATGGCCTTTATTCTCTGCGTGCTGCCCATCTGATTGGCCGCTCCTTCAATTGGACTTATTGGTCCATTATGCATCGTCCATCTGGACTGTCAAGTCCACTCGCGGTAACGTGTTCTTGTGCGTGCTGATCACAAATCCGAACCTCGCTCCTTGACCGCCCGAGGTGCGGCGACTCGCTCGCGCATCGTCGAGGCTGCAGCCGATTTGATCTACGCGCATGGCGTGGAACGGACGAGCCTCGACGATGTGATGGCGGCAAGCGGCGTGAGCAAGTCGCAGCTCTACCACTACTTCGCGGACAAGGACGCGCTGGTGCTCGAGGTTATCGCCAGGCAGACCGAGCGCGTTCTTGGCGCGCAGCGGCCCCATCTGGACGCGCTGGATTCGCTGTCTGCCCTCAAGGCCTGGCGCGACGGCTTCGTTCGGCTCAACAAGGCCGCACAGTGCGGAGGATGTCCATTGGGATCGCTGGCAAGTGAACTCGCCAACGATTCGGAGCCGGCGCGAAAGCGCCTTGCCGACGGTTTTTCCATGTGGCGCGACCGCCTCGAAAATGGGCTCTCCAGGATGAAGGAGCGTGGCGAACTGGGCGCCTCGGCCGATCCGCACGACCTGGCTCTTGCGCTCCTCAGCGCGGTCGAGGGCGGGCTCCTTCTGTCCAAGACGACCCAATCAAGTCGCCCGCTGGAAATCGCCATCGACATGGCCATCGACCATGTAGCCCGAAACGTAAACGCGCCGTAGGAACCCCGACCGCTCGCGCGAACGGCGACTGCTTTAGCGCGAATCCTCGATGATCATCGTCGCACCCTTCTCGGCAATCATCGCGGTCGGGGTGTTGGTGTTCCCCGAAGTGATCGTCGGCATCACCGAGGCATCGGCCACCCGCAAGCCGGCAATCCCGAAAAAGCGTAAGCGTTCGTCGACGACGGCCATGGGGTCGTTGGCTGCGCCCATCTTTGCGGTTCCCACGGGGTGGAAAATCGTGGTGCCAATGTCGCCGGCGGCTTTCGCCAGCGATGCATCATCGTCGCCGACCGAGGGACCCGGCAGATATTCTTGCGGAGAGAACGGTGCGAGCGCAGGCTGCTTCATCAGGCGCCGCGTGGCGCGGATGGCATCGGCGGCGACCTCGCGATCTTCCTCAGTCGACAGATAGTTCGGCGCGATCGAGGGCGCCTGGTCCGGCTGCGCGACGCGAATGCGCACCGTACCGCGCGAGGTCGGCTGCAAATTGCACGCGCTCACCGTGATCGCGGGGAAACGGTGCAGGGGATCGCCGAACTTGTCGAGCGACAGCGGCTGCACGTGGAACTGGATGTTGGCGCGCTCGCGATGCGGATCGGAGCGGGTGAAAATGCCAAGCTGCGATGGCGCCATGGTCAGCGGGCCACGGCGGCGGAAGGCATAATCGAGGCCCATCAGGCCGCGCCGTACCAGCGAATAATAAGTCTCGTTGAGCGTGCGCACGCCATGCACCTTGTAAATCGCGCGCTGTTGCAGATGGTCCTGCAGGTTTCGCCCGACGCCTTGCCGGTCAAGCACGGTCTCGATGCCGAGCGGCTTCAGCCAATCCGCCGGCCCGATCCCGGAGCGATGCAAAATTTGCGTCGACCCGATCGAGCCCGCGCACAGGATGACTTCGCCTCTGGCGCGGGCTTCGATGACCTCATCCCCTTGTTTGAAGAGCACGCCGACGGCCCGGCCGTTCTCGATGATCAGGCGGTCGACCAGCACGTTCTTTTCAAGGCGCAGATTGCTGCGCTTCAAAGCGGGCTTGAGAAAGCCGCGCGCCGAAGACCAGCGGCGTCCGCGTTTCTGGTTGACGTGAAAATACCCCACGCCCTCATTGTCGCCGGTGTTGAAGTCCGCAATCTTCCGGATTCCCATTTGCTCGGCCGCGTCGCCGACCGCGTCCAGAATGGCCCATGACAGGCGCGGTGCTTCGATGCGCCAGCCGCCGCCAGTGCCGTGATACTCGCTCTCGCCCAGGAAGTGATCCTCAAGCCGGCGGAACGCGGGCAGCACGTCGTCGTAGCCCCATCCGGTCAGCCCAAGCTGGCGCCAATGGTCGTAGTCGGCGGCCTGTCCGCGCATCGAGATCATGGCGTTGATGGCCGACGAACCGCCGATCACCTTGCCGCGCGGATAGGCCAGCGAGCGGCCGTTGAGACCGGGCTCAGATTCGGTCCGAAACATCCAGTCCGAGCGCGGGTTGCCGATGGCGAAGAGATAGCCGACCGGGATGTGAAACCAGATCCAGTTGTCGCTGCCGCCGGCCTCCAGGATCAGCACGCGGTTTGTCGGATCGGCGGACAGGCGGTTGGCAACGATGCAGCCGGCGGTACCGGCACCGACGACGATATAGTCGAAATCACCTTCAAGCCGCTTCGCCATTTGCCGATTTCCGCCCATCCGGGTGGCCGTGTTGCCTGGTTCCATACCGGGGCGGGGTCACCGTGATTTTTCGTCAGTCTGGATTGGCCAAGCTGGACTGACCAAGACCGCCATTGTCAATGCTCTTGGAGTATGGGGCCTCCCCGGGGGAGTATGGGCGGAGGGTCGCCAGCGTGCTAAACAGGTCGCCTGCCAGAAATTTGGACCGAGCTTTCCCATGCCCATCGTCAACCGCGTCGCCGATCTCCAACCCGATATTGTGGCCTGGCGCCGGGATATCCATGAAAACCCTGAAATCGGTTACGACGTCCACCGCACCGCCGCATTCGTGGCTGAGCGGCTGCGGGAGTTCGGTTGCGACGAAGTAGCTACCGGCCTTGGCCGCACCGGCGTCGTCGGCGTCATCAGGGGACGCAAGCCGGCCGGCAAGGGCGACATCAGGGCGATCGGACTTCGCGCCGATATGGATGCGCTGCCAATCGAGGAGGCAACCAAGCTATCCTATGCCTCCAAGACACCGGGCAAGATGCATGCGTGCGGCCATGACGGGCACACCGCGATGCTGCTCGGCGCGGCCCGCTACCTCTCCGAGACAAGGAATTTCGCAGGCGATGCCGTTGTCATCTTCCAGCCCGCGGAAGAGGGCGGCTTCGGCGCGGCGGCGATGGTCAAGGATGGTCTTTTTGAGCGCTTCACCATCGATCGGGTCTACGGCATGCACAACGGCCCGGGCATTCCCATCGGTTCGTTCGCCATCCGGCCCGGTCCGATCATGGCTTCGACGGACGCCGTCGATATCCGCATCGAGGGGCGGGGCGGGCATGCGGCGCGCCCGCATATATCGATCGATTCCGTTATGGTCGGCGCGCAACTGGTCACGGCGTTGCAGTCGATCGTGTCGCGCAGCGTCGATCCGCTGGAATCCGCGGTTGTCTCGATCTGCGAATTTCATGCCGGCAATGCGCGCAACGTGATCCCGCAAACCGCCGAGCTGAGGGGGACCGTCCGCACCCTGACCAAGGAGGTGCGCGCGTTGGTCGAAAAGCGCGTGCGCGAGGTGGTCGCGGGCGTAGCGCAGATGACCGGCGCAAAGATCGAGCTGAACTACGAACCCGGTTATCCCGTGGTGGTCAACGACGCCGCGCAGACCGATGTCGCGATCAAGGTTGCCCAGGAAGTTGCCGGCGAGGCCAATGTTCGCGAGATGGTGCCCTTGATGGGCGGGGAAGATTTCGCGTACATGCTGGAGCAGCGGCCGGGCGCGTTCATTTTCTGCGGCAACGGCAACAGCGCAGGCCTGCATCATCCCGCCTACAATTTCGACGACGATGCGATCGTGTTCGGCACGTCGTACTGGATCAGGCTCGTCGAGAATACGCTGGCGGCCTGACCGCCAGCGGTCACGTTCCGGGTTTGCGGTTTTTGTCCTTCAGGGCCTTGGCGTCGGCCCTGATCTTGTCCATCGCCGCCTTGTCGGCATTTGTGCCGGCGCCGGTGTTCGGGTTCGATCCGATCACGGTCTGATTGGTCCTCGATGTATTGTATCCGGCTGCGGTCCCGGTCGAGGCGGCCGGCGGTTTGTTGCCGGTCTTTACGTCTGCAGCCCTGTTAATGGCGATCTGTTTGGCGCGAGCGGCCTCGACGGCCTTGTCTTGTTGCCTGGTGTTTTCGATCGTCTTGGCGCGCGCCGCGGCGATAGCTGCATCTTCCCTGGCCCGCGCGGCTGCAGCAGCATTGGGTGCGGCTGCATTGGATGCGGGCTTGACGGCCGCCGTGGTCGCCGGTGGACGAACCACGGGTGCGGGCGCCGCACGGACGACCGGCGCCGGACGCACTACCGGGGCCGGCGCAGCACGGACGACCGGCGCGGGGGCGGGACGGACCACTGGGGCCGGCGCAGCGCGCACGACCGGTGCCGGACGCACTACCGGGGCCGGCGTCGTGTTCTTCTTGTCTTCTGCGCGGGCCGACTGCGAAAATAGCGCCAAAATCAGCACCAGACCGAAAATATCTCGATGAAAATTCACGATGTGCTCCCCCAAAAGGTTATCAACTTGTTGCGTTGAGGCGCACTTCTTTGAAGTTGGAGGTTAAGCTATAGACCGAAACACTCGGAGATCGCAGGATTATTTTCCGGCCGTCACCGATGCGCGCTGGGCGATTGCAACGCGAAAAAGCCCGCGCCATCCTTAGCGTTCGCCGGTTTTTCACAAACGCGCCGCGGCAATTCGGAGATCGCTGACAAAGCGTTTGTATTCTCGCGCCTTGCTGTCGGCATCGGGCAACCGCAGCAGATAGGATGGATGCACCGTCACCAGTGCCTTTATCCCGTTATCGAGATCGATCAGGCGGCCGCGGGTTTTGTTGATCGGCGTAATTTTGCCGAACACGCTTTGCGCTGATGTTGCGCCCATGGCCACGACAAGCGCTGGTTTGATCGCGGCCAGTTCGCGCTCATACCATTGCCGGCAAGCCTTGATTTCGCCCGTCGTCGGCTTCTGGTGCAGGCGGATTTTTCCACGGGGGACGAATTTGAAATGTTTGACCGCATTGGTGACGTAGACTTGTCTGCGGTCGATGCCGGCTTCTTCCAGCGCGCGGTCGAGGATCTGTCCCGCCGGCCCCACGAACGGTTTGCCGGCGAGGTCTTCCTTGTCGCCGGGCTGCTCGCCGACCAGCATTATCGGCGCATGCGCGGGTCCTTCGCCGAACACGGTCTGGGTCGCGTCTTTCCAGAGCGGGCAGGCGCGGCAATTGGCGGCCTCTTCGCGCAGGGCTTGCAGGCTGGATGAAGGTGTCATGGGCATTTTCCGCTTGTTTCCGGAAAGTATCGGTCCGACCGTTGCAGGGCGCCTGGAACCTCTTCGATCTCATTGGAATCGCTTGCAAAAAATCTGCCTGCTAATCCCGATTGACTCTCACGGCCATGTTAGCTTTATATTAGAACATATCATGAACAAATGAGCCAGCTTCTGGTTCTCCTTTTTGCGAACCAGAACGCGGGTCCAACCCTTCTTAGGAGCGGCGCGCATGACCGGCGCACGCACGAGCACGCTTGCGACTTTGCGCGGCAATATCGAACGCATCGAGGCGCATGGCGAGGCCTATTCGCCGTGCAGGGTGCCGCTCGGCCATGCCGACGCCGACGCCACGCTGCAGGGCGGGCTCGCGCTGGGTGCCATGCACGAAGTGTTTGCGGACGCCGGCCGACAGAGCGCCGCGGCGACCGGTTTTGTCGCCGGCCTCGCGGGCAGGGTCGCCGTTCGACACCCATTGGTGTGGATACGCCAGGATTTCACCGAGCTTGAATCGGGCGCGGTGTCGATGAGCGGGCTCGCCGAACTTGGTCTCGATCCACGCCTTCTCGTGACCGTGCGCGCGGCCGATGTGGACAACGCGTTGCGGACGGCCGCCGACGCGCTGGCCTGCGACGCGGTTGGCGTCGTGGTGCTGGAAGTCTGGGGCGAGGTGCGACAGTTCGACCTCACAGCCAGCCGCAAACTGACGCTGGCAGCGCAAGCCTCGGGCGCGACCTGCTTGTTGCTGCGGACGGCGGCGGAGCCGCAGCCTTCAACGGCCGAGACAAGATGGATCGTGCGCGCGGCGCATTCGCCGCCACCGTCATCGCCCTGGAGCGCGTGGGGCGCGCCGCTCTTTGATGCGCAGCTTGTCCGCAACCGTCATGGCCCTGTTGGCCGCTGGATCATGGAATGGAAATGTGATGAGTGCCTTTTCGGAAAACCGGCGGCGTATCCTCAGCCTGTGGCTGCCGCGCCTGCCCATCGACCGCATCAAGCGCCAGTTTTGCCGCGACAGCGCCGCGCTGGTTGATACTGAACCCAGCATCGTCGTCGCCAAGCAACACAATGCGCTGCTGATTTTTTCGCTTGACGATGCGGCCGCGCGTTTTGGCCTCAATGTCGGCCTGCCGCTTGCCAATGCCCGCGCCATTTGCCCTCACGTGCAGGTGTATGACGCCGATGAAGCCGCCGACGCCCATGCACTGAACGCCATTGCCGAGTGGTGCGACCGCTTCACGCCGCTGGTGGCGCTCGATCTCCCGCATGGACTTTTTCTCGACATCACCGGCTGCGCGCATCTGTTCGGCGGCGAGGCTGCGATGATGCAGCTTTTGTGCGGCGTATTGACCGTGCAGGGGTTTACGGTCAGCGCCGCCATCGCCGGCACCGCCGTCTGCGCGCGGACGCTGACCCGTCATGCCCATGGCCGCATCGTTCGCGCCGGCGAGGAAGCCGCTGCGGTCAGGCGGCTGCCGGTGTCGGCGCTCGGCACTGACGCGGCCGTGGTCACGGGCCTGCGCCGCGCCGGCTTGAAAACCATTGGCGAGGTGGCTGAGCGCACGCGGCATGAGATCACCGCAAGATTTGGCGCCGCTTTCACGACGCTGCTCGAACAGGCGCTGGGCGAGAGCGATGCGCCGATCAGCCCGCGCAAGCCGCTGCCCGATTACATCGTGGAGAAGCGTTTCGCCGAGCCGGTGGCGACCGAAGCGGCGATCTCGGCGACCTTGTCGGGGCTTGCCGGAATGCTGGTCGCGGCGATGGGGCAGCAGGGCAAGGGCGCGCGGCGGCTGGAAGCATATTTCTTCCGCACCGATGGCGTGGTCCGCACTATTGCGGTCGATACCGGGCAACCCGTGATCAGAGCTGAGGCGATCGACCGGCTGTTTCGCGAGCGGCTTGATGCCTTGAGCGACCCGCTCGATCCCGGGTTCGGCTTCGACCTCATTCGCCTCTCCGCAAGCCGCACCGAAATCGTCGTGCAGCAGCAGCGCGATCTCGATGCCAATGTGCACGACAATGACGAGATCGCCGCCCTGATCGACCGCATCGCCGCCCGCATCGGGGGCAAGCGCGTGGTCGTGCACCTGCCGCAGGACACCCATATTCCGGAGCGCGCGGCGCTGGCTCTTCCAGCGCAGCATCATCTGACCGCCGCCACCCACGCCGTCTGGCCAGCGCGGGCGACGGGCGAACCGCCGTTACGGCCGTTGCGGCTGTTCGAGCGGCCGGAACAGATCAAAGTCATCGCGCAGGTGCCGGATGGCCCGCCGGCGCGGTTTGTCTGGCGCCGCGCCACCCATGCCGTGGTCCGCGCTGAGGGTCCCGAACGCGTCGCCATGGAGTGGTGGCGGACGGAAAACACGACGCTGACGCGGGATTATTTCCGCGTCGAGGACGAGGAAGGTTTGCGGTTCTGGCTCTACCGCGACGGGCTCTATGACCGCGAGATGGCGCTAGCAGAGGGCAAGACCGTGCAACCAAACTGGTTCATGCATGGGTTGTTCGCATGACGCTAGAGCGTGATGAGATCAGATCGAGTTGTCGCGGCAACGGAAGTGCGCTCCCTCTCCCCTTGTGGGAGAGGGTTGGGGTGAGGGGTTTCGGTCTATCGATAGGCCTTAACCCCTCACCCGGATCGCATCTCCGATGCGATCCGACCTCTCCCACAAGGGGAGAGGTGAAGTGAGGCCGTTGCAGACCGATTCGACCAAAAACCATCCCGCTCCAGCCTACGCGGAAATCGGGATCACGACGAATTTTTCATTCCTGCGCGGCGGCTCGCATCCGCAGGACTACGTGCACCAGGCAAGTCACTTGCGTCTTCCCGCCATCGGGATTGCCGATCACAACACGTTGGCCGGAATCGTGCGCGCCTACAAGGAGCTCGATAATCCCGCCGTCAAATACAAGCCCAGGCTTCTGATCGGATCGCGGCTCGTCTTTATCGACGATACGCCCGATATCCTCGTTTTCCCGCGCGATCGCGCCGCTTACGGCCGGCTATGCCAGTTGCTCACCCGCGGCAAGCGTGGCGAGGACACCTTGAAGGGTGAATGTCACCTGAAGCTCGACGATCTCCTGGAATTTTCCGAAGGGCAGCTTCTCGTGCTGGCGCTGCCGCATCGTTTTACGGAAACGAAAGCGCATGAGACCCTCGATCGGTTGCGGGAAAACCGCGCCGACGGCGTGTGGCTGGCTGCGAGCCTGTTGTACCGCGGCGACGACCGGCGCCGTCTTGCGCGGCTTCATCGCATCGCCGCGGCCGCCGGCGTGCCGCTGCTTGCGACCAATGAAGTGCTGTACCACCATCCGTCGCGCCGTCCCTTGCAGGACGTCCTCACCTGCATTCGCGAGAAGACGACCATCGAGGCCATCGGCAAGCGCCTCGAAGCCAATGCCGAGCGCCACCTCAAGCCGGCGGAAGAAATGGCGCGGCTGTTTCGCGACGTGCCGGAGGCGATCGCGGAAACCATGCGGTTTGCCGGCCGCATCGCCTTCTCGCTCGCTCAGCTCAAATACCAGTATCCTGACGAGCCGGTGCCGCCGGGCAAGACCGCGCAGCGTCATCTGGAAGACCTGACCTGGCAGGGCGCGCACAGGAGATTTCCGATTCGGATTTCGCCGAAGACCAAAAAGGTCCTGCACAAGGAACTGCGCCTGATCAGGAAGCTCAAATACGCGCATTACTTCCTCACCGTCCACGACATCGTCCGTTATGCGCGCGAGCAGAAAATTCTCTGCCAGGGCCGGGGATCGGCGGCGAACTCGGCCGTCTGCTATGTGCTCGATGTGACTTCCGTCGATCCGACCAAGGTCGATCTGCTGTTCGAGCGCTTCATTTCCAAGGAACGGCTGGAGCCGCCCGATATCGACGTCGATTTCGAGCATTCGCGTCGCGAAGAGGTGATGCAATATGTCTACCGGCGATATGGCCGGCACCGCGCGGCGATCATCGCAACCGTCATTCACTACCGGCCGCGCAGCGCCATCCGCGACGTCGGCAAGGCGCTGGGGCTGACCGAAGACGTGACTGCCGCGCTGGCGGACACGGTGTGGGGAAGCTGGGGCAAGGGCCTCGACGAAAAGCAGGTCAAGCAGGCGGGGTTAGATCCGCAAAACCCGATGGTGGAGCGCGCCGTCGAGCTTGCCGCCGAACTGATCGAATTTCCGCGACACTTGTCGCAGCATGTCGGCGGCTATGTGCTGACGCAGGACCGGCTCGACACTTACGTGCCGATCGGCAACGCCGCGATGGACGATCGCACCTTCATCGAATGGGACAAGGACGATGTCGATGCGCTGAACATGATGAAGGTCGATGTGCTGGCGCTGGGGATGCTGACCTGCATCCGCAAATGTTTCGATCTCATCGCCGACCATAAAGGCGAGCGCTTGGAACTGGCGACCATTCCCCAGGACGTGACGTCGGTCTACGACATGCTGTGCCGGGGCGAATCGCTCGGCGTCTTCCAAGTCGAAAGCCGCGCGCAGATGAATATGCTGCCGCGGTTGAAGCCGCGGATCTTTTACGACCTCGTCATTGAAGTGGCCATCGTCCGTCCGGGCCCGATCCAGGGCGACATGGTGCATCCCTATCTGCGCAGGCGCAACGGACGGGAGAAGGTGGTCTATCCGTCGCCGTCGCCGGCGCATGGCGACAAGGATGAATTGCGCAGGGTCCTGCACAAGACCCTCGGCGTGCCGCTGTTCCAGGAACAGGCGATGCGGATCGCCATTGAAGCGGCGAAGTTCACCCCAGAGGAGGCCAATGGCCTGCGCCGCGCCATGGCGACGTTCCGCAATGTCGGCACCATCGGCAAATTCGAATCCAAGATGGTCAACAACATGATCGTGCGCGGTTACGCTCCGGAATTTGCGAAAAACTGTTTCGACCAGATCAAGGGATTCGGCTCCTACGGTTTTCCGGAAAGTCACGCCGCAAGCTTCGCGCAGCTCGTCTATATCTCGTCATGGCTGAAGCATTTTCATCCCGATGCATTTTGTTGCGGGCTGTTGAATTCGCAGCCGATGGGTTTTTACGCGCCGGCCCAGATCGTCGGCGACGCGCGCAAGAACGGCGTCGAGGTGCGCGAAATCGACGTGTCCTTCAGCCACGCCCAGAATACGCTGGAGGAGGGGAGCGGGAAGTATTGCGCCGTACGGCTCGGTTTTCGCCAGATCGATGGGTTCAGGTGGAACGATCCGGACGAAGAAAGGTTGGAGCGAATTCAGGCGTCGTTCTCCGATGCGCAATTGCCCATTGTAGATGCGCCAGAAGCAGAAGCCCATTTGGTCAACCGCGAAGGGATTGCGCTCCCTCTCCCGCTTGCGGGGGAGGGTTGGGGTGGGGGTGTCTCCACGATTCGCACCGTTCGAGTGGATAGAGCTTCCCCCACCCGCATCGCATCTTTCGATGCGATGCGACCTCCCCCGCAAGCGGGAGAGGTAGAGACCGACTGGGCCGAGCGCATCGTCGCCGCGCGAAGGCGCCGTCCCTTTACCTCACTGGAGGATTTTGCCCGCGATACCGCATTGCCCAAGCGCGCGCTGATTTTGTTGGCGGACGCCGATGCGTTTCGTTCCATCGGGCTCGACCGCCGCGAAGCCTTGTGGACGGTGCGGCGCTTGCCCGACGACGTTCCGCTGCCGCTGTTCGAGACCGCTGCCGCGCGCGAGCAGCCGGATGAGGAGGCAGAGCCGCTGCCGTCAATGCCGCTGTCGGAACATGTGGTGGCGGACTATCAGACCATCCGCCTCTCGTTGAAGGGACACCCGATGGAATTTCTGCGGGCAAAGTTTGAGCGCGAACGCGTCGTCGCCTGCGCATCGGTGTCCGATGCCAGGGACCGGCAATATGTCCGCTGTGCCGGCGTGGTGCTGGTTCGGCAGCGTCCGGGCAGCGCCAAGGGGGTCGTGTTCATGACGCTGGAGGATGAAACCGGCATCGCCAATATCGTGGTGTGGCCCAAGGTGATGGAGCGCTTTCGAAAAGAGGTGATGGGCGCGCGGCTGGTGCTGGTCGAGGGCTATATTCAAA
>Ga0209167_10000373_pt1 | contig 35458 bp, 43 predicted proteins | sample Coa_R1_9_FD_187154 | JGI IMG/M metagenome (GOLD analysis project Ga0209167, IMG submission 187154) | Surface soil microbial communities from Centralia Pennsylvania, which are recovering from an underground coalmine fire - Coalmine... | ecosystem: Environmental > Terrestrial > Soil >...
TCCCCTTGCGGCCCAAGTCGGAATGAACGGAGGCGCCAACGCGTTCGGATCCGGCAATCGCGCAAATGCGACGATCGGCCGGGCCGTGCGTCTTATCTTGCTGAACGTCGGCGGCGGCTGGCCCCCCGATTTCGACAAGAGCACCCTGGGTCATCCAGGCAAGTACACCTACTGCGTCGCGGAAAATGAGGCCGATAGTCCGTTCGCTCCCTATCATGTCGAACAGGGATATCGGCCTGAGGATTCCACAGTCTTTGCTATCGCAGCCGAAGCACCCCACAGCGTCACCGACCACCAGTGCAACGATCCAGAGGGCATCCTTGACACGATGTGTTCGGCAATGAGCACGATCGCCTCGAATTCGGCTGTGTTAGGTGGCCACTGCACGGTGGTGCTTGGTCTGGAACACGCCAAGACCATCGCCAAGGCTGGCTGGACTCGTTCCGATATCCGGCATTACCTGTGGATGTACTCCGGCAATGCCTTCAAGGCTATCTCGCGCGATCACCGCTACGGGAAGGTCTACAATCGTAACCTGCCGAAGTGGCTAAGGCGGGATCCCGACAGCCGAATTCCCATCGTACCTTCAGCGGATAATATCCATCTCTTCATCATCGGCGGACATGCCGGGCGTTTTTCTGCCTTTATACCGGGTTGGGGGCACATGAGCACGCCTGTGCTCAAGGCGATTGACCTGAGGGCGGTTCCGAACCATGACGGATGCGCCGATGGCGTATGCGCGCTCTAGAGGGAGGAATTAGAAATGTTGATGAAAGTAACGGATTCGGATTCGGTTCTCGTCTACGATCCCCGCGGCATCGTTGAGACGGCAAATGTTCCGATCGCCGCTCGCCCGAAGAAGCTCGACGGCCTCCGTGTCGCAATACTCGACAACTCAAAATGGAACGCGAACAAGGTTCTTCGTGCGTCGATCGCGGCACTCGAAAAGACCGTGAAATTTGGACAAGTCAACTATTACGTGAAGCAGAGCTTTTCCAAGGACGCTGCCCCGGAACTGATCGCAGATATCTCCGCAAACAACGATCTTGTGCTGACGGCGATCGGTGATTGCGGTTCGTGCTGCTCCTGCTGCATAAGAGACGCGGTGGCACTTGAGAAACTCGGAATCCCTTCTGCCGCTATTATTACTACGGAGTTCGAGCGCGAGACCGAATTGACCCGCACCGCCATCGGGATGCAGGGCCTGATCCCGGTCGTGATTGATCATCCCGTGAGTTCAATTACCCAGGCGGAAATCGAGGTTCGTGCCGCGCAGGTCGCTTTGCAGGCGCCTAGGGTCTGGCTCGGCAACGAGTAAGCATATTCTTCCTTGCAAAGTCGGGCCCTTTTTTGAGATCGATGTCCGAGTTGCTCCAAAACGGAAGTAGCGTTCGGAGACGGCATGGTCAGCTTTTGCAACAACGGACATTCCATAACCGGTCATTCCGCGATTCTCGCATGAGCTTGCTTCGGGTTCTATGCGGACGCGCGCCTCTGCGAAGACAGAAGAGCAAGCACTTAGCGCGGTGGTGATTGCGCAAGAAAGGAAGCGAAAGAGCAGTGGAGGTTGGTGCATTGAACTAATCGCAGGCACCACTTCGACATCGAGATTCGCGGGACTGAAAACACTGGCAAAAATTGGAATGGTATTCAGGCTGGTTGTCAGAATGATTGTCAGAACGAGATTGAAGAATATGCGCTAAACCATTGAAATTGCTTTGGAGCGGGTGAAGGGAATCGAACCCTCGTATTCAGCTTGGAAGGCTGCTGCTCTACCATTGAGCTACACCCGCGGCGCGGCCGATGACGTATCACGCTCCGCGCGCCGCCTCAACCTCTTGATCGCCTACGACTTAACAGGCGGCGATTCCCTGCCTATACTGGGGTTTCCATCAACAACGAAAGGAGGTGATCCAGTGTCTTACACCAAGCGCTGTCACCTCGCTGGGATCGCCCGCTAAGTTCCTTTCGAACTTGGCAACAGGGCGCTCTCGGCGCCTGGACCAGCGAGTTTCAAGAGTCGGGGCGCGACGGGAGCCATCCTGCCGCGCCCTTTTTCTTGCCGCCATGGTTGTCTTGGGAATGCTTCGTCGCAAGGCTCGATCGTCACAACGAAGAAGCCGCGTACCGTGCGTTTCGCACACCGCGGCGTTAGCGAGCGACGCCGGAGCTCTTTCGGAATACAAAATTATTGCAGTAATCCTCGCGCTTGAAGAACCAATCGCCTTCCCGGCGCTGATGGATCGCGGCATCGAACCGGGCAAGCGGCAAGAGTGCATCGGCGGAAATGAAGCCTCCCTCATAGCCAAGCGCAGCGAGATAAGAAAATACGTCCCAGACATTGCCGGGCGAAAGATGCCGGTTCTCACATTCGAACACAAGCAGTGGCGCATGCTGCCGCAGAATGCGCTCCGCGCCCTTGAATACCCCAAGCTCCGCGCCCTCGACATCGATCTTCAGAAGCGCGATTCTCTCGTCGGCGTCGAAATATTCGTCGAGCGATACCAGCGGCACGGACAGCGTTGTAAAGCTCTCCGCCTCCACCGCCGCGCGCTGCAACGAAGCACCCGGTTGATGGCCAGCCGGGAGAAATAGCTCGTGCTCGCCCGAATGCGAATACACCGCCTTGGCTTCGACCGTCACATTGTCGAGCCCGATTGAGCGGCAGACATCAGCCAGGCGCCCGGCCAGATCCGGCTGCGGCTCGAACGCCACCACCCTTCCCTGGCCAACCCAGCGCGACAGCCAATAGACAAAACTGCCCTTGTTGGCGCCGATGTCGCAGGCGATATCGCCCGGCCGCAGATGCGATCCGATGATCTCGAGTTCAGCCCGGGAATCGCGGAATCTTGCCTTCAGCGCGCGAACGCGAAACCGGAGACTTTCGCGCGTCAGCCAGGCATTGAGGAAGGACACCGGTCAACCTTCCGAGCTACGCGAAGCAGCGACCCGCCGAGCCGTTGCTTGCGAAGCAGGCGAAGGCTGGTGGGGGAGGAAGGACTCGAACCTTCGAAGCCATGAGGCGGCTGATTTACAGTCAGCTTTAGGCATCGGAACAACCCGGACAAATCAGGACATCCACCTTCCGATTGACGCCGTAATTGCTTGCACAATAGGGATTTGTCTGGCATTGTCAAGGACACAGGGTAACACTTGCAGCCAAGGGGTAACTGATACCCCGCTGTTACCCCCGAGGGTTCGACACATGGCAAAGGCTCTCACTGTCAAAGGGTTGGAACGGATTGAGAAGCAACCAAATCCTGAAGCCCGTCAAGAGATCCCCGACGGTCTTCTGGTCGGCTTATACCTCGTCCGGCAACCGAGCGGCGCGATGTCCTGGGCCGTTCGCTACCGTTACGCCGGGCAACCCCGGAAGCTCACGCTGGGCCCCTACCCCGCGATCGAACTAGAGGCGGCGCGCGATCTAGGCCGCAAGGCGCTCCGTGCAGCCGCCGAAGGCCGCGATCCCGCTCGAGAGAAGCAAGACGCGAAGGCGGACGCTCAACGCCAGGCGGCTGAAGAGATTCGCGGGAAACGTGACCTATTCGAAAACGTCGCCCGCGAATTCATTGAGCGCTATGCGAAGCCACGAGCGCAAAAGAAAGGGCGGCCGGACGCCTGGAAGGAAACCGCACGCATTCTTGGCTTAAAAGCATCGCCCGACAATCCCGACGAGCTGATCGAGGAAGGCGGCGAATTCATCCCGAATTGGCGTGGCCGGAAAATCCAAGAGATCACTAAACGCGACGTCGTTGAGCGCTTGGAAAAAATCGCCGATCGCGCGCCCATTATGGCAAACCGCGCTTTGGCAGCCGTTCGCAAGTTGATGAATTGGGCCGTGGCGCGAGATATTTTGGCGGCGTCACCCTGCGCTGGCGTGGCGGCGCCATCGCCTGAGAAAAGCCGCGACAGGATACTGACGGATGATGAACTGCGCCTCGCATGGAAAGCGGCAGATGCCGACGGCTGGCCGTTTGGCCCGATTGTAAAACTGTTGATCCTGACCGGGCAGCGCGAATCCGAAGTTGCCGGTATGTGCCGCAGTGAGGTGGATCAAACGGCTCGGCTTTGGACACTCGCTGGCCAGCGAACGAAGAACGGCGAGCCTCACGAGGTACCATTGCCGGATGCAGCATTGGAGATCATCGCTTCGCAGCCGCAGGTCGGCAAAAAGGGATTCCTCTTTTCCGTGGATGGTGAGCGTCCGGTAACCGCCTTCTCTAGGGCGAAGGATCGGATCGACGCGGCCATCGCTGCGGCAAAAAGCGGTCAGCCAATTCCGCATTGGATATTCCACGATCTGAGACGGACAGTCGTCAGCGGCATGGCCCGGCTCGGCATCCCTCTGCCGGTAATCGAAAAATGCATCAATCACAAATCTGGCACCTTCCGCGGTATCGTTGGCGTTTACCAAAGACACTCGTTCGCTGACGAGAAGCGCACCGCCCTTGCCGCCTGGGCTTCGCATGTCGAAAGCGTTGTGTCGGGCAAGCAGCCCGCCAACGTTATCGATCTGCAGGCAGCGAGAGGGGTGAAGCCGTGACCGCGCGCGTTGACGTTACCTATCTCACCGAGGAAGACTTTCACGAACTTGTCGATTTTGTGCTGGACTACTTAGCGGTCAAAGCACTTGGTTGGAAGAAAATACCGGCCACGCAGCGCTGGTTTGTAGAACGAGCAATCGACGGCTTTAAGGTCGAGGCGGAAATGCTGACGAACATGCTCCGCAAACTACCGGCGACTGAGCGAGATGGCGCTTTTGCGGCCTTGTCGAAATTGCTTGATGCAACAATGCATATTGCCGGTAGCGCGTCTGCGTCAGAGACAGCGAAGCTCCATCACGAATCTGAAGCTCAAAAAAGGCGGGGCAGCAAGCCTCGCCGGCCGACCACGCAAGCGCAACGAATTGATGAGCTGGCTTCGAAATATCGCAAGCTCCGCACCACCACGTCTGGCATTGCGCGAGCGGTTGTTGAGAATTGGGACAATCAAAAAATAAGGGTGCCTGACGTCAGGACGGTGGAGCGCCGTCTCAAAAAAAGCAAACCCGTTCTCACCAAGGGGGAACGTAAATAAAGCGCGGCACGAACCGGTTGGTGCCGTATCAACTCTAACGATCCTCCGAAATATTCGCTCATCGTCTTTTCCAGACAGGAGCGAACAATGTCTATCGATACCGAACAAGCGACGAAGCTATTGCCGACGAGGCAGGTGTGCCGGCGCTATGGCGTTTCCGATCGTACTATCGCGCGCTGGGAGCGCGATCCCGATCTACAATTTCCTCAACCCACGGAGATCCGTGGCAGGAAGTATTACGACGAGAATTCGCTGACGGCGTTCGACCGCGCGCAGGCTGCGCAGCGTTGAATGAAACCTTCAGATACGGCGAAGCCCGCCACCGCGGAGACGGTGAACGGGCTTCGGATTTCTGAGCAGCTCGTCGGCCAGCTCGAAATAATAAGTATGCCTTCGCAGTCATTCGCGCAACCCGAAACAGCGCTTGCATCTGCATTTCGTGACGCGCTACGCGCCCGGAAGGCGGTTGCGTCATGACTGGCACAGAGATCATCCATCAACCGAAGTTTGACTACGGCACCATGGTGCCGGAGATCGCATCGGGATTGCGCAGCGAAGCCGTCCTACTTCGTGGCCTGATCACGAAATCGACTGCCGACATGATCGAAGCCGGCCGCGTCCTGTTGGCGATCAAAGACAGACTAAATCACGGGCAGTTCATGTCTTGGGTGGAAGCCGAGGTCGGCATCTCGATCCGGACAGCGCAGGGCTACATGCGGTTTGCCAAGCTAGGGGACGGCAAAAGCGAAACGGTTTCGCTTTTGCCACCGCCCACAGTGCGATTGCTAGCCGCGAAGTCGGCTCCGCCGGAGATCGTCGAACAGGTTATCACCAAGGCCGCCGCCGGCAACATCATGCCGGAGCGCGTCGTCAAGAATATGATCAGCGAGAAGCGCGCCGATCTGCGGCACTTGGACAGGCTCAAACGCGAAGCGGAACGCGAATCGCGCCTACCAAAGGCCGCACGAGAAAGGGAAAAAAGAAGGCGTCTCGAATACGAGGCTGAGAGGGAACGGAAGCGCGCCGAAAATACTGCGCGGGCACAATCCATCATCGATCGCCTGTCACCCGAAGACTTACGGTTCTTCGCCGCTACACTCACTTGGGAAGTATATGACGAATTTCTCCGCCTGGTCACGGATGGTGCCGCATGAGGGGCGGCAAGGCATCCCGCCAAAAAGGGAATCGAACAGAGCGCGCGATCGTGAAGTTCCTGCAGGATCGCGGCTTCGCTGCCGAACGCGTGCCGTTGTCGGGATCGGCGGGCGGCAGTTACTTGGGCGATTTGACGGTGCCGGTGATCGGCGTCGACCGAGTCGTAGAAGTAAAGTGCCGAGCCGATGGCTTCCGTGAACTGTACCGATGGCTGATCGATCGCGACATCCTGATAGTTCGCGCCGACCGAAGCGAGCCGCTGGTGGTGTTGCCGCTGAAGCTTGCCGCAGAAATCGCATCGGCGGCCGACAAAAATAAAATGCGCATCGAATGGGTAAGCCCAAGCGGTGACGCTAGGGCAACGTCATCCCATTTCGGGTATCGCGGATATCGCAATGAGCGCTGATCGCATTGGGATCGGGCTCAGGGGGCGAAGGAATGGCAATGGTTGGCTTGTTCGCTGCCCATGTCCTAGTCACGGTAAGGGCAGGGGCGACACTTCGCCGTCTCTGAGCGTTCACGATGGCGACGGCGCAAGAATCTTGCTTCGCTGCTTCGCGGGCTGTGAATTTCTCGACATACTTGACGCGCTCAAACGGCTTGGCCTTATCGATGACATCCCGAATCGCGCCCCAGGGGCTAACCTTGCTGCTAAAGCAGCAAGGTTGCCTGCGGTGGCTGAGCATCCGCCGGACCCAGCAGCTTTAGCAATCTGGCGCAATGCAAAGCCCGCGCCTGAAACGATCATCGCAAGATATCTGCAACATCGCGCCATTCGCATCGCTCCGCCGCCGTCGCTGCGCTGCTGCACCATCATGCACCTCGGCCGATATGAGATGCCAGCGATGGTTGCCGGTGTGCAACGGCCGGACGGCCAGGTGGTCGCGGTGCAGACGACGATCCTGACGCCAAAGGGCACCAAGGCGGCAATCAGCGTCCCCAAGATCGCAACCGGTCCGCTCGGTGCTGGCGCCGTCCGTTTCGCAGCCGCCGCCGAAACCACGGGCATTGCCGAAGGCTGCGAGACGGCGCTGTCCGCGCAAATCATGACTGGGGTTCCGACCTGGGCATCGCTCGGTTGCCAGCGGCTGCATCGCGTCGAACTGCCCAGCATCGTCAGGGAAGTTCATGTTTTCGGCGACAATGACGAGCCGGGCCGCGCCGCGGCCGACCGGACGGCAGCGCTTCATCAGCAAGTCGGCCGCAAGGTCGTGCTGCGCTTCCCGCCGGACACTTGCAAAGACTGGAACGACTTTCTAGTCCTGAAACAGCGCACTGCGGAACGCGTCGCATGAGCGCTCACCTGAAGCCGATCGAGGGCGAAAAGATCGTCGGGCCGCGCCAACGGCTCATTCCGATCCCATGGTCAGAGATTCATTCGCTGCCGCGTCGAGAGCCGATCGTCGCCGGACTACTGGACCGCGCTGCCATGTCGGTGGTCTACGGCGCCAGTAATTCGGGAAAAACATTCTTCACGTTGGATTTGAGCGCTAGCATTGCCTTGGACCGGGAATGGCGCGGCCGGAAGGTTCGCCACGGTGCCGTAGTCTACATCGCTGCCGAGGGCGGCCTGGGCATCGAGGAACGGCTGACGGCGTATCGGCTGCACCACAACGTCCAGGCTGCCGGGGTGCCGCTTTTCATCATTCCGGAGCCGATCGACCTGTGCAAGTCGGACGCCGACGTGACCCTCTTGCTGCAGCGCTTGGCCGCCCTACCGTCTGATCCAGCCATCGAGTTGATCGTCATCGATACCCTTTCGCGGGCCCTCGCCGGCGGCAACGAAAATGCCGCCGATGACATGGGCGCATTCGTCAAACACTGCGACAGACTCCGCGCCGAAAGCCGCGCACACGTCCTGACGATTCATCACAGCGGAAAGGACGAAGGACGCGGCGCCCGCGGGCATTCCCTCTTGCGAGCCGCCGCCGACACCGAAATCGAGGTAACCAAGAGCGAGCTATCCGGCGTTGCCACGGCCGAAGTGGTGAAACAGCGGGACAGGCTCGGCGGTGACAAATTCAGCTTCAAGCTGGAGCCGCTCGAGATCGGCCAGGACGAAGACGGCGCCACCATCACCTCCTGCATCGTGGTCGCCACCGACAAGCCGGCCGACATGCCAAAAAAGGTGAACTTGCCCAAAGCCGCAGTAATAGCGCTCAAGGCCCTCGCCGAGGCCGTCGATGACCAAGGCAAACCCAGCACCACCGGCGCGCCGCAAATCCCCTCAGGAGCCAAGGTGGTCAGCCAGGACGCGTGGCGGCTGCAATCCTACCGGCGAGGCATCAGCTCGTCAGAGGGAGCCCGGGCCAAACAGGTGGCCTTCAAACGAGCCTCCGAATACCTGATCGGCGCCGGCAGGGTCGGAAGTTGGGACGGCAACGTATGGCTTGCGTCATGACGAAGTCGGTAGGCGAACGCGGTAGGCGAACAACGAACAACCCTTATAGGGTTTGTTCGTGTGTGTTCGCACGAACACCGTGCTGCACAATGTTCGCCAATGTTCGCTGTTCGCTAAAAATGTTCGCCTTACTATTCGCGGAGAAAGAGTGTTCTCAACACGAACTCAACACGAACGCCGACACGCCAGAAATTTGTCGGCCTCCCGATCGTTGCTCACTCGTGGTGCGAACGCGGCGCGACTTCTTTGCCAACTGATAGACAATCAGGCACTCATGTCTGAAATTGTCTTTGTTTGTCAGTATTTTAAATGATATCGACATGTGCTATTTTCCTATCGGGTATCACCGGGGTATCGAAAGCAATGCAAACCGCTCACGCAACCGCCGCCAAGGCATCGACCACGAACCGCGCGAAGATCACCAATGATGCGCGGTACCTCGCCGGCCATAGCGGTCGCACGCCTGCTGGCCGCCGCCGCCGCGATCTCGTTAACGCTTTCATCGAGGCGCTCGGCGGTCCCGACAAGGTGACGTCCGTGCAGTTGACCGACATTCGCCGCGCTGCCGAGCTGACGGCGCTTGCCGAGGAAACCCGCGGCAGGGCTCTCTGCGAGGGCATCGCCGCTGTCGATCTCCAGGGCCTAATCCGTTTGGAGGGTGCTGCAAGCCGCGCCGTGCGGGCAATGGGCATCAAGACCGGGCGTGGTCGGGAGGCGTCGGCGCTGGCGCAAATCCTACACCATGGGGCGGGCTCTTGAGCACTGAACTTAGTCCATCCGCCTTGACGCGCTGGCGATCGGAGCCCTCCTCGTTCATCGAGGAGGTGTTGCACGATCCCGAGACGGGCAAACCGTTCGTTTTGAACGAGGCCGAGCGCGCATTCCTCGCAAGGGCATTTGATCTCAACGAAGCCGGAAGGCTCCGGTATCCAGAACTTCTTTTCGGTGGGATCAAAAAGAGCGGCAAGACTGGATTTGCTGCGCTGATTCTGCTCGTCGTGGTGCTGTTGCTTGGCGGTCGCTTTGCCGAGGGCGTGGTCGTCGCCAATGACCTCGAGCAGGCGCAAGGCCGCGTTTTCACGGCAGCAAGGCGCATCGTCGAAGCATCGCCGCTGTTGGCAGGATCGGCCGTCTGCACGGGCTCCAAGATCGAGTTTCCCGAGCTGGGCGCATCGATCACGGCCATTGCAAGCGAATATGCCGGTGCTGCGGGCGCCAATCCCAATATTGCGGTTTTCGATGAGCTATGGGCGTTCACAAGCGAGCGTTCCCGCCGCCTGTGGGATGAACTTGTGCCGCCGCCGACGCGCAAGATCGCTTGTCGCCTGACGGTGACTTATGCCGGCTTCGAGGCCGAAAGCGAGCTCCTGGAGGAGCTTTACAAGCGCGGTCTTAAGCAGCCGTCAATTGGCGATAGTCTCTATGCCGGCGACGGCCTGCTGATGGCGTGGCATCACAAGCCGATTGCACCCTGGCAGACGCAGCAATGGCTCGATCAGATGCGCCAGCAACTGCGGCCCAACGCTTATCTGCGCATGATTGAGAACAGGTTTGTGTCGTCGGAATCGGTTTTCGTTGATATGGATTGGTTTGACCGCTGCGTGGCTCCGGATGCTGCGCCTGTGGTTGCCGACAAGAATCTGCCCGTCTGGATCGGCGTTGACGCCTCGGTGAAGCACGATAGCACGGCTGTTGCTGCGGTGACGTTTGAGATGGGCGGCAAGGTGCGCCTGGTTGCCCATCGGATCTTTCAGCCGTCACCAGATCAGCCGCTCGATTTCGAGGCGACCATTGAACGCTCGGTGCGCGAAATGTGCGGTCGTTTTGCCGTGCGCGGCGTCCATTTCGATCCCTATCAGATGCAGGCCGTTGCCCAACGGCTCGCTGCATCTGGCATCCCAATGCGGGAGTTTCCGCAGACTGTCCCCAATCTCACCGCGATGGGTTCAAACCTTTACGAACTCATCAAGGGCTCCAGCATTGAGTTCTATCCCGATGATGCGATCAGGCTTGCGGTAAGCCGCACCATTGCACTTGAGACGCCGCGGGGGATGCGGCTGGCGAAGGAGAAGTCATCGCACAAGATCGACGTGGTGATAGCGCTTGCTATGGCGGCGCACGCAGCTGTCGCTGAGGCAAGGGTGCCGGACGTCCCGATTGTGATGCCGATCGTGTTTCGGAAGGACGGCACCGAAGAGGTCGCCCCGGCTGCGGGATCGGCGCCAGGACGTCCGTCGGCCCATTATCTGAAATCTGGACAGGCCGAGCCGTGGCATGCCTTCGCGGAAGGCGACGGATTGTCGTGGTCGTCGGCGCGAAACTGGGGACCGATTTGAAAGGGACAAAGGCAATGAGCGAACCGCAAATGACCAAGATAGAAGAGGCCGAGAAGACGTTGGCGACGCTGGAGGACAGGCGGACGGCGCTCGTCCAGAAAGCTGCGGACCTCGCCGACGAGCGTCAGCGCATCAGCTTTGCCGCCCATGCCGGCGGCGATGCGAAGGCTCGCAAGAGATTAGATGAGATTAACGGCGTAATGGCCAGCCACAGCAGCGAAGTGGAATCCGTTCAGGCCGCGATCGACGAGGCGAGCCGTCGGCTCGATGCTGCACACCGCGATGCCGCGCTCGAGGCTGATCGCGTAGCAGCTCATCAACTGAACAAAGAGCTGGAAACCTTCGAACAAACCGCGAAGTCGCTCGACGTTCACCTCGAGAAAGTTGTCATTTACGCGACGATCCTCGAGCAGACGCTGATAGCGATGAACAGCCTGGGGGCGCCAGCCCCGAGCCGGGCGCAGCTTGACGCGCTGGGCACACGCGCATTGCTCACCGCACTTCAGAAAACGCCATTTTCTCGCGCCTTCTCACCGATTCCACCCAATGAACGCCGAACGTTTGGCGCCCTGATTAAGGATTGGAGTGTTTTGGTTCGCAACAACATCGCCGCTCGGCTTGGCGATGAAAAGCATGAGGCTGCATAAGATGAAGCGACACGATGATGCGCCGCGGGCCCGCTATCGTAAATTATTCGAAGGGATCGACTTCAAAAAGTTTCGCACCAGAAAAGTCGACGCGATGACACAGGACGCCGAATCGGCATTGCATCCGAAACTTGAGGAATTTGTTGCAGCAATGCTGGAGGCAAATCCGACTTTACGGCGGCAGGAGGCAGTTCGTTATCTCATACATACGCACGACGGCCGCGCGCTGGCCGAGCATCTCGCATCAATCACCAAAAAGGCAACCACGATGAACCGCTCTGACGAACTACGCGACATTGCCAAGCAATTCGGCGTCGGCCGATTGTGCAAGTACCTTGTGGACGACGGCAAAGCACATGGCATTACCGAGCACGAGCTGACGAAGCTGATCGACGAAGAGGCGCAAAAAACCAGAAAGTCTTGCGAGCGTCCTGAATCTGCCTTCGCAAGATTTCACGACGATCCAGAAAACATCGACCTGCGCAAGGCGCTGCAGATCGCGAAAGGCTTTCCGCCCTTGATGGACGTTCAGCCGGTTCAAGTCGGCGGCGACGCGGTTGACGTCAACGATATTGATGAAGCTCTTGGGCAACTTCAGGATCTTGCCGCGGAGCAGCGTCGTCGCGCACCAACACTTTCGGATGCACAAGCATTTGCCCGTGCATTTGAAGCGAATCCTGAGTTAGCGGCAAAGGCGCATCGCAGGCCGACGCCGACGACATCTTTTGCGTTTCCACGGTGAGGGCTGTGGTTGGCGCTGCGCTGACCGTCAAACGGCGGCGCAACGTCCATGTTGGCGTGGTGGCTTATATCCTTTCAACGCCACGCCTCGCGTCTAGACGGCAAGTGACGCGACGGAAAAACAACACCGTCAGCCGGCAGGCGGGACTCCTTTCTCGCGGTGGCCGGCACAACAAATCGCGGCGGCGTTTCTCTTCGCCGCCGCGGCCCCCGCCGAGCGAACTCCCTTCGCGAGGCCAACGATGACGAAGCTTTTTAGCCTGCTCGAATTTGTCGCAGAGTTGCCGGCGATCGAGCGGGACCTTGAAGCGTCCGGCCCGAAAATCATCGAGCGCGCATGCCAGATCGTGCAGAAAAAGGCCAAGGCCGCTATAGGTAAGGACCACGAACTGTGGCCGCCGCTGGCCGCGTCGACAATTGCCGATAAACAGCACCACGGCTTCCCGACGCCAAAGCCGTTGCTGCGCACCGGCGCCTTGCGCGACAGCATCGAATATACCGTCAGCGGCAATGAGGGGGCCGTGGGGAGCAATCTCGATATTGCCGTCTATCAAGAACTAGGAACCTCACGCATCCCGCCCCGGTCCTTCCTAGCGTCCTCCGCGATTGCGTCCGAAGACAAAATACATCGCATGGCAGCCGCCACGACCGTTGCCGCGCTCTCCGGTTTTGGCGGCCATGCTCGCGAAGTCCGCGAGATGTTGCACTTATTGCATCAAGCGGGACATGCCCTGAAGGAACTGGGCGAGGATTTGCTCGAAGATTGATGAGGAGGGGAAGACCAAATGACTACGTTTGGCGGGCGCCGATGACGCCCGCGCAATGGGAAGCTCGCGTGTTGGCAGTCGTCGACGATCTCGGGCTGTTTCTCGCGGGCGAGCCGGTTGCAAAGGTCGATGCATCGCTGGCGCGCATGCGCCAGAATCTCAATGCTGAGTTTTGCACGCTGTTTCCAAGAGCTGCACCCGAGACAATGGCAGCCGGTGTGGATTGCATCATCGTAGAAATTCAGAAACGGCGCCGTGAGATTGAAGCTGCCGGCGCGGTGCCCGCGCGCAGGAATTGAGTTTGGCGGCCGTTGCCGGCCGCCAGCACCGTGAGTCGCGTCTGCGGATGTACCAGCGCGAACCACGATGCGAACAACAAGGGACGAGGTGAACATGGAAACCACTATCAAGAAGATATTCAGCAAGCGGCAAAAATATCACAGCGATCATAAATCAGGCTGAAAATCGCCACTTTGTTGACCAGTGTGGCCGGGCTTTTCTTTATAAAATCCGGTGTCGCGAATCGATTGAGCGAAGGGGGTCACGATGACATCCATCAGCTTCACAGCGATCAATATCTCGATGTTCGGATTGAGCCGGCACCCGTCAAGGGCAACGACTTGGCATCAATGGACAGTCATTATACCGAGACGCACAATTACGGGGAGGCTTGTCCGCGGACAGGTTTGGCGGCGTCACGACGGTCGTCATTGGTTGTACAAAAAATTTATCGAGAGGGCAGCGGCCTAGCGTCGGCGCGGGCGATTTAATGCGCGATGCCATTGAAGCGCGGGCGGCGCGTGTAGGCAAATCGTTGGGTTTTGGACACGGCCCCGCCCGTGGGGTATGGGGGTGTAAGGCGGGTGCCGTGCCAGGCCACGGACCAGCGCGGCCAACATGGCCCGTGAAAAGAATTCCGAAATCCGGGAAATGTTCCGGCCCGCTTGGCGGCGGGGCGATCAGAGATGCAAAATCGTGACGATTATTCCGATGATCGCCGCAACGAGTGCAGCGAGAGCCGCGTAATAAGTCTTCCGGGTGTAACCAACGGTTTTTTGGGTCAGTTCAAAAAGAACCTGTTCTCTAGTTTCCCGTTCGATAGCCTTGTCGCGAAGCCACTCGCGAATGACTTTCTGACGTTCCGCGCCTCCCGTCACGAGGCCGCCCTGATTGTTTATGTCGTCACGAACCGCCCGCTCCCCAGCGCGTTCGAGGTCTTCCCGTAACTGCACTTCCCAAGCCTCTGTCATGCCTTAACCTAACTACGCCCGCAGCGGGGTCGATCTTCGGCGAAGGAAAAGACCCCGCCACGCCTCGACGGGGTCAAGTTCGGGAGAAGGCGGCATAAACGTGCCGCGAGATGGATCATGCCACGATTCGTGGGAGTTGGTAATGCGCGATCGGTACTGAGGCGGCCCTGCCTTTGGCTACTTTTACTTTTCGACTTCAACGACGTACCTTCGTATCACCTTGGCGAACTTGTCACGCTGGGGTGCAATGTCCGTCCAGGCTTTCGACTTGTAGAATGCCACAGCCTCATCCACGCTAGGCCATTCGGTGATCCCCACACTCTTGGGGGCCGGCCCCCCCTCTATCTGAACCACTCGTCCGGCCGTGGTGCGCAAGCTCTGACCGTTGGCTGCTTCGATCACCTTGCGGGCGGCAGGCAGGCCCGCGGCTCGAGCTGAAGTATCGAGGGGTTCGAACTCAGCGATAGCGTAAGCCTTCAGCTTGGCGCCTTGGGCATGGAGGCCCTGGAGCGCAATAGCACCAATTGCGACGCCTGCGAGCAATGTCATTGTAAAACGAACTTTCATGAAATCCTCCCAATTGCATGCCGATGATCCGGCGGCCAATGGTACCGCCATTTGAGACCGTGAGGCGAGGAATCTGGGATTGTCGGCAGGCGGCGGCAACGGCCCGAGCAGAAAATAACGCACCCGGTGCCGCTACGGCACGGCGTCGTGTCCCTCATCGACCGTCTGCCTGAACATGACCAGCAAAGGTCCATAGGCATTCGTAAGAACCGACAGGCCTGATGCAGACGTGGTTGGACGGACTTTGCAGCGAACCTTTATCAATTCGGACGACTGTATCGGCAGCCAGCATGACGCACCCATGGTCATGGTAAAATAGAATTGCGGCACTGACATCGTCGGTTAAAAGCGTCGCGTACCGCTCGAATTCAGTCTCCTTTGGGCAACTGACCGCCCGGTCAACTGTGCGAGCTAAGGGAGATTGCGCGACAGCGGGCGCCCAAGCGAGCGAAAGAAAAACTAGCGACCGGCAAAAGATTTTCATCGTGGCCTCATGGCGCCGACTAAGGGAAAATCTCGAACCTTACTTCGTCCCCTTCGCCTTCAAGCCCCCAGCTCGACCAGGCGGCGGATCACTTCGGAGCGACCTGGGCTCATCATCGGCACCGTCAACACGCTCAGTGTGCGATCGAGTAGATAACCCAGATTGCGACGAGAGCCGCTAGAACGAGTACCCAATTGGAAATTGGACTGCCCGCTATTGATGTTTTGCGCATGAACCATTCCATGGCCTTCTCCCTTATCGTGGCGGGGCCACCCTAATTGCTGGCCGTTGCCTTCACTTCCCCTTAGCCTTCAGCCCGATCTCGACTAGGCGGCGGATGGCCTCGGGCCGTGAGGGCGGTGGCTTCTGCTTAGCAATCCAAGCATCAACTTCTGCAAGAGGTTCGGGCGCGAGTGTCAAATGAATTGACTTCGGATTGATCGCCGGTCGGCCGCGACCCCTTTTTTCTGTACGGGAAATTGACTTCTTCATAAATAAGCTGTACAGGAAAAAGCAAGCCGGGGCAAGGTGTGCGCCTCGCCCCGGCTCTAACCCAAAGCAAGGAGTTGACCCATGCCAAAGGCTGCCAAGAAGCATACCACAACGAAGAAAACAGGCACCGCGCCCGATCCGATTCTCAAGCTGATTGCCACTGCTGAAGATCGGATTGTGGATTTCCGCAATGCGCATGCCAAATACGCTGCAATCCGCCAGAAGATCGGCGAATCGAACAGCACGTATCCCGAGATCCGCGGGCCGGACGACATTTTCCGGCGCCTTTTCTCTACCCTCTCATTTCGATCGATCGCGGAAATCGAGTATGCCAGCAAGCGGGCAGCCTCTGCATGGAGGCGGATCATTAGAAAAGAATCTGGCCTAATCAGGAGCGGCAATCTCAGCGCCGCCCAGGTACGGGTGGCTCGGTCGAACATAGCCGAAGCCAAAATTCGCCTTGCTGAGATACCGGTCGCGAGGACCTGGGCCATCCGGGAATGGCGGCGGGAGATGGCGCGACTTCGCCGCTGTTGGCGGTCGAGCGGCTTCGATAAGGCGCGCGCCCGTCGCTCAGCGGCCCTTTTTAAGAAACTCGCCGCCGTCCGCGCCGTTCACAAGGCGAAGCCGCAAACTGTCGAGGGGTGCGTTGCTCTGCTGAAGTTCGTTGCGGATAGCTCGATGCGCGACCTGGGAAGCGACCCCGAGCGCGAAGTCAAAGCTCCGCTCTATAGGATTCGTGACGCGCTCAAGCTCATTGATGCGAAGCGCAGTTGATAGGGCACCACACGAAAGCCCGTCGGCTGAACCGGCGGGTTTTTCGCGTTGGGGGTCGATGCAGCGGGCTAGGCAGCGGCGGGAGGAATCGATCCTGCCACCACCAAATAAGTAGGAGCGCCGAGATTGGCAAAAAGCCTGATGCTAACAAGGACGTAGTTAATACCGTTGGCAAGATGTCGGGTGAGCGTCAGCTCATGGAGATTTTCCGAGACGGCATCGTTTCGCACTCCGCCGATCAGATCGTACCGCGTAGCGCGAGCCTCTTCCTTGATCACATCTAAGAGCATGGGCATGAATTCATCGCCAAGCATATCAACGGCAAAGCAATGTGCTATTTTCGCGAGAAATTGGCAGAATTTGTAGGTATCTAAAGTCGGGGAAGCGAAAGACTCAAAACCTGCAGGCACCGGCGATCCCGAGGTGAGATGAGCAACCCAAGCACCTTCCATCTCCGCAATGTCGGGAGGCCTGTTGTTCAAGATTCCGGGCGGCCCCAATCTCAAGAGGAAAAGCAGGACCGGGATATTCCTAACGGGCAAGAAAATATCGACATCCTTGCCGGCCACCTTGCCCTGCACCTTGATCGTCTCGTCATGGCGCTTTCTGCGTTTTCGACGGATCCCAAGATGGACGCGGGGCGCATAAAGAATCGTTTTCAGTATCGGCTGTTCGAAATCATTTATCCTGCGCTCGCATCGCTGACACGCAGCTTCCCCGATGATCAGGTTCCCGCCCAGGGGCTTCCGCGATGACGTGTTCTTCTCCAAGCTTTCGGTCATTGGCTTCTCGGTAACGCGGGTCACCGCAGTAAATGCATCGTCCCTTTGGGGGCCTCCGGACTGCTGGATCGCGGTTTTTGATTTCAAACGTGCAGGCCAGTTGCGACACAGCGCGACCATCCCCTATTTCAGAGCCAACTTCTCCACCAAATCGGTGACCATTTTGGTGACGCGATCCACGGTTGCGTTGCCGACGGTTAGATCTTGTCCGCCGCCGTCAACGCTGCCAATGCTGCTCGGAGTCCCCTGGGTTACAGAGATGTACTCGTATCCGTGCTGGATCTCGAAAAGAAGGTAAGGACGCTCCCTGCCATGATAGGTGCGCATATCGCCGCGGTAGAGAGACACTCTAAATCCTTCGGGGGTCTTGATCACATCGCACTGCCAACCCGCATCCCTGAGCATATTTACGATCGGCTCAAGCCCTGGGATCATCTCCTTCTGTACCTTCTCCGTCCACTCGTTTCGAGCCTGAGTCATGCGCGCTTCGCGCTGCTGTGCATCGTTCTGTTGTTTGGTCCAGGCCTCAGCGTCTTTTGAGAGTATGGCAGCGAGGCGCGCCTTTTGGTCTTCGTTCATCGTCCCACCTCCTCAGGCTTTTTCCAAGCTTGCGTTACCCGTGATGTTACCCCAGGTAAGATTAGATAAAAGGACATGTTCGCATCACGCATAAGTTATTGATTTTATTGGTGGGGGAGGAAGGACTCGAACCTTCGAAGCCATGAGGCGGCTGATTTACAGTCAGCTCCCTTTGCCACTCGGGACACTCCCCCGCTCAGACCGCATCGCAAGCCTTCCCGCCGAATTGGGGAGATCAGGCCGCCGATGACGCTGAAAACCGCAAGTCTCCTCGAAGGCTCCGGTCGGGCGCGTTTATGGGCGAAGGGCCATGGCAAAGTCAACCAAGGCCGGCGGCCAATATGCAGTCTGATAAGCGCTCAAATTGCCATTATTCGGAACCCATGACACAAGCTGCCCATGCGCGATCGCGATCGAAAGCCAAAATTCCGCCGCCCCGGCGGCAAGGGCCCCGACCGGGGTCACGAATCCGGCCGGCGGCCGCCCTGGCGCGGCCGCGAGGGGAGCGCCGATGACGCGGTCATCCTGTATGGCTGGCACACGGTCGCCGCCGCGCTGGCCAATCCGCACCGGCGGATCCGCAAGCTCTTGCTGACGGAAAACGCCGCCCGGCGCCTTGCCGAGGACCATATCGAGACCCGCGTGACGCCGGAAATCGTGCGGCCAAATCTGATCGACCAGCGCCTCGGACCCGATGCCGTGCATCAGGGCCTGTTGGCGGAGGCCGATCCCCTGCCCTCACCCGATATCGACACGCTGGCGCAAGACGGTATCGTGCTGGTGCTCGACCAGATCACCGATCCGCACAATGTCGGCGCGATCATGCGCTCGGCGGCGGCGTTTGCGGTCAAGGCCATCGTCACGACCGCCCGCCACAGCCCCGAAGCCACCGGCGTGCTGGCGAAATCCGCTTCAGGCGCGCTTGAACTTGTACCGCTTGTCGCCGTGCAGAACCTCGCACGCGCGCTTACTGAGATGAACGACCGCGGCTTCATGACCGTCGGCCTCGACAGCCAGGGTAGCGAAAATCTCGGCGCAGTCACCTTGCGGCAGCCGCTGGCGCTGGTGCTCGGCGCCGAAGGCAAGGGCCTGCGGCAGTTGACGCGCGAGACCTGCAGCGTGGTGGCGCGGCTCGACTTGCCCGGCGAAATCAAGAGCCTGAACGTCTCGAACGCCGCCGTGCTCGCGCTTTATATCGGGGCGAGCCAGCTCGGCTTGATGGGCTGAGGACTTCCTGAAAAGACGACGCCCGCTCGCACTTCGCGAGCAGGCGCCGATATCTTCAGTTCGATGCGCGATCAGTAGTAACGGCGCAGCACGGGCTCGCGATGGCCGTAGTGGACGTGGCGATAGTGGTGATGATGGCGATAGCCGCCCCAGCCGGATACGCCGCCTTCCCGGTAGACACGATACGGCGCGAAGTCGCCGGGGCCGGTATAGGTCGGACCCTGTTCGACGTAGTAATATTGCGGCTGTGCCACCGGGGCGGTGTGATACTGCACGACCGGATCGGGAAGCCGCTCATAGCCCCAGCCGCAGCCGGTGTTGCAGCCGCCATAAGTATAGGCGGGCACATAGGTCTGCGCGCACGGGCTGACATATCCGCATGGCGAGCAGGTATCGAACAACCCGCCGCACGCCATCGCGGGCGCTGTGCTCGCGGCCATCACGGCGGTCGCCGCTACCAATCCTGAAATCGTCTGACGCATTACTCTCTCCTGTGGGGTATTTTATTGTTGGCTTGTTGATTTACTGGCGTGGCTTGCCGGACTTTGACCCCCTGAAATCCTGAGGCGGATTGGCGAAACTCTGGAATCCTCCACCCCCGCCATAGGGCGGCGCGGTGATCACCGGCGGCGGATAAAGCGGCACCGCGGGCGGCTCCTGCTGCGGCGTCGATTCCGCGGACCAGGATTGATGGAAGCTTTCGGCGGGCTTCGGCTTGCCGGGCGGTTCGATTTCCAGGCGCCCGTAACCGGGCAGTTTGCCCGAACTCGGATAGTAGTGGCCGACATTCGGCTCAAGATCGACAGGGCGGCCGCCAAACACAGTTGGCTGCACATGGATGCCCTTGCCCAGGCCCCAGTCGCCTTCGACGACGGAATAGGAGGCGTCGACGCCGTTAATCATGATAGGCACGCCCGGGCGGCCGGGTATCACGATGACGGGGGTAGTACTCCCGGCGAAGGCCGACCACGTCGTTCCGGCCAAAATGGCCAATGCAAACGCTGCGCGCATTATCTTAAAAATCCAAACTACTCGTCCCAACCTAGTCGAACAGGCGGGGCCAAGGGTTAAGGGGATGGGCCAAACTTCGGGTAAGCCTAACGCCCAAGCCTTCACGCTCCGTCAATTGCGAGCGATGGTGATATTAAAGAGTTAACGGCCCCAAACCGGAGCCAGGGTCACGAAAGGACGGTTTCGACAATCGTCCTGGCCCCAATCGAAATGGTAATGACGCCGACGGCCCCCTGAAGAGTGCTATTGGCCCAAGTCAGCCAGCCCGCCGAGAGCGCAAGCGGCACGGCAATCACCATCGATAGCGCGCCCATCCCGATCATCGAGCCGATTCCAAACAGGGCAACATAGCCGAGCCCGGCCGCGACGCTCGAAGCCTGCGAAACCGCCAGCACCAGGAGCGCGGTCGAACCTGCCATGCCATGCATCAATCCAACCAGGAGCGTGCGCCAGCGAAATCCGTGCTCATGGGTGTGGGGCGCGCGGGCGTGCGCCATCGCCTCGCCGGCATGGCTGTGGGCGTGAAGGTGCACCGTGCCGTCGTTGTGGCCGTGTTGGTGGAAATGCACCCGATCGCGCGACAGCCGCCACAGCACATGGCTGCCGAGGCCGACCAACATGATGCCAACAGCGGTCTCGATCGGTCGCGCCGCATGATCGGGGATGACTTGGCCGAACGCCAGCGCGACGCCAGCGAAGGCGAACAGCGTGAGCGTGTGACCGAACCCCCAGGTCAGGCCGTGCTTGACGATATCGGCAACATCGCTCCGCCGCGCGGCGATACTGGACACCGCCGCAACGTGATCGGCCTCCAGCGCGTGCTGCATGCCCAAGATAAACCCAAGCGCTAGAATTCCAAACATGCTTTTCGCCCGCCCTCGCCCCTCGCCACGCTCGATCGCAAATTTTCCGCGCCGGCTTCAGACCGCCGGCCCGAAGCGAAATCCATGCCGCTAGTGTGGCGGTTCAGAATCCGCATCATTATTTCCGCGAGTCCGTCATGCGGACTTCTGAACCAAGCCACACTAGAATCAAAAAGTTGCTAGTGTCCCTTCGATTCCGAAGTTCGCAAACGTGGACGCCGCACAATGATGCGAACTTCGGAATCGGGACACTAGGGTGCACCGACGTGGTCGTCACAGGCATTTGAACCGATCGGCGGAGAAAATGAAATGAAATTCGAAAAGTCGGTTCGTGTCCACGTTATAGATCAGCCAACGCGTGCATTGACGTCAATCGGAGGAACCCATGACGAAATTCGGACTTGTTGGCACAGCCCTTTTTCTTTCTTCCTTGCTTGCGGTGCCAGCGATGGCGGATCACGTCAAGCGTCGTCAAAGCGAGATCGCCTGCGATCCGAGGGATCCGGGCAACCCCTATAGCAGGACGTATGACTACATGGCATGGAGCGCGTGGCGGAAGCGCGGCGCATGGGACACCCGCAATGAGTGGACGTGCCAACCCATCCCGTCTCAGGCATTCGGCACCAACACCAAGTGGTAGTGCGGACCGGCACGGGCTGAGCCGTGGCCATCATTCTCGGCCCGCTTCGTCCGGTTGAACCACTGAGTTGGCGCTGGATTCGGTTTGCGCGTTACGACACCCAAGGGAGGAGCGCATCATGAAGCTGGGACTAATCGGCGGCATTGCTGTCCTTTGCCTCTTGGCGGCGCCCGCCATGGCCAGGCATGCCCACCACCGCTTCCACGGCGGTTATTGCGGATACCACGAGCCGGGAAATCCCTATTCCAAAGAGGGCGACTACATGGCCTGGAGCGGTTGGCGCGCCAGGGGCGGTTGGGATGATCACCCCCGCGATTGCTATCGTTGGCACCGCCGCTAGTCCTCAGCTTCTGCCGGCGGTCGCCCGCAGCCGGCCCTACGCGGCAAGCCGACCCAAACAAGATAACGCGATGAACAGGGGCGCCGAAATGGCTGCCCTTTATCGCGCCGGAACCTTGCGATTTCGGCTTCAAGGCTTGGTTCGAAACTGCCTGCCGCCGGAGCCGAAAGGCTCATTTTGCCAAGCTATCACAGCGATTTGACCCCATCTGGAACCAAGATCGGAACGCTAATTCGTTCCGTACGTTTCCAATGTTCCTTGGCACAACCAGATGGAGAGACGCATGTCGAAACTCGCATTGTTGGCTAGTGCTGCAGTCCTTGCTACCGCGCTCGTTGGGCCCGCCATGGCGCGGCATGCGGTCGTCCACCCCAATAACTATTATGCGGGAACCGGCGTGTGTCCGGGCCACGAGCCGGGCAATCCGTACACTCAGGAAGAGGATTACATGGCCTGGAGCGGTTGGCGCGCCCGAGGTGGGTGGGATGACCGCAACGACTTGAGCTGCCTGCACGAAGGCCAACTGCGCCATTACGGTTCAGGCTTCTAGATGTGAGCTTTCAGGGCTCAGGCCTGTAACGATATCGAAGAGAGACGGCCGCAAGGCCGCCTTTTTCGTTTGCTCGAAACTCCGAAAGCATCTGTGGCAGAGGGAAATTGATCGCTGGTCAACTAACGGTGGAACGCATTGGTGCCGCGCGGCCGTCAGTGGCAAAGCGCGGGGCCAGCGAAACAGACCCGACAGGGGCAAGCCCTCGCCAGTAGCTCTTGGCGGACAACTCTGATATTTGACGGCGCCCTCCTCCAACCGCCACCGGTTGCGGCAGGCAATTACGACAAGTAGAATTTTGCGCAATCCCTCATTTGCCGGTTTAGCTCAGCGGTAGAGCAGCGGTTTTGTAAACCGAAGGTCGGGAGTTCAATCCTCTCAACCGGCACCAGTCACATCGACAAGCGACGCGGTCTTGGGCGCCGCTGGATGCGATTACGGCAGCGACTCGGATTGCTTCTTGAAAGTCGAGCGCGAAGGGTTCGGCCCGATGGCGCCGTAAACCACTCCCAGGGCAATGCTGTAAGTCAGCATCATCAGGAGCGAGAACAGGGCGGGTCGCAGGCCCAGCCCAACTCGCATCGCAAACGGTCCGAGCCCCAGCAGAGGAAAGAACACCAAATCCATCACCAACCATCCAAGCAAGCCGGAGATCAATCCCTTCACGGGACTGCTGCCGGGTAGATGCCGGTGAAGGCGTGCGAACGCGAAGCTCGCGAGAGTCGAGCCGTTCAGGTACGAAATCAGCCATGGCACCGCCGGATGAACGTAATCGCCGGTCCAATGGATCAGCGCCATCTGCAGGCTTTGGTAAGGCTGAAATGAATCGAGTATTCCGAGTTGGGCTTTGGCAATCATCAGCAGGGAATGCGTGGCACTTCCACACAACCCCGCAATGGCCGCTTTCCGGATCGACACCATCGTCGGCAGCGCGCCAATCAGCGCCCGCGGTTTTCGTCTTGCCCCGCAAGTTACGGCCAAGGAATTCATCGGATCACCCAAACGCCGCCTCGCTCCATTTCAACGATCCAATCCTTCCTAGGAATACACGGAGGGCGCGCGGTTGATTTAGGTCAATCCCGCGAACTCAAACGACCTACGTACCAATACGAGGGTCACAACAGGAAGGGATTCACCGCTTCGCGCAGAGAACGACCGCCAGGGGAATGTCGGACTGACCCGGCTTCGGCTCGCAAGCAGCACCCGTATCGTTGATGGTCTTAGGCGTTGTGCTGACGGAGCCTGCCGGCAACAGGCAAGTGGCGCTCACCATGACTTCATCGCTGCCGCACATCGCCGGGTGCGAGAATCCTCCCTCCGACGTCGAGCGGACGACACGGAACTGAGGCGGAGGCGATGCGCCATTTTCGCCATTCCTTCCGGGCGGACCCGGCGGCCCGGGTGGCCCCGGCGGGCCGACGCCCCGACAGGGCCGGGATCGCCTTTTGCGCCGTTGTCGCCCTTGTCTCCCTTCGGGCCGGAACAATCCGCTACCAGGAGCGCAAGGACCAAACCGAAAGCCAGATTTCGCATCGGAAATCCAGGTTGGGGAATCGCAGCCTAACGTCGGCAAGCGCGCGATGGTTCCGCGGCCCCTGCCGGCGGCGCTCTCTTTTGAGTAATTGAATTCGAAGGCCACCTCAACTACCCGCGGCCGTGACGTCCGGCGGCCAGCCGCGCCTCGGGACATCGACCGGTAACGGTTATCAGCCGCCGCTTCCGCGCGCGTTCCAACTGCTCCACTGCACACTTGTGAGACTTCGAAGGTCGGTCGCCAGCGGCCGCCTGATTTGTCTGTCATACGCCGCGATGCATCGCTCGGATTCGGCGATCTTTCGCTTCAACTCGGCGATGCTGTTCTGGGTTCGCCCACCGCGGGCGATTTCGCCGATCGTAAAGCGGGCCGTTTCCAGAGATTTCAAAGTATCGCGGTTCTTCTTGAGTTGAACCCTATGCCAGGCGATCTTGCTATCGCTGTCGCCACTCATCGCCACACCTCCGATTCGCGCCGTACGAATCATTGCATGGCGGACAGAGGACGGCACTACCGAGCGACGCATGACGCAATCTTTAACGCGGAATGCCTTCGATTGTGGCCGACAAGCAACGCTTGCACGGCAACATCGGGTGAGCGCGCGCTTCTTCAGGCAGACCGCGAGCCGCGAATATGAGAGCGTCCTGGATTCAAAGGGACCTGACGCGGCAATCCGTCAGGCCTGCCCATCCTCGAGACCATATTCGCGATAGATCTCCCCTCGATCGGCGTCGGGAAACAGCCTGCATTTTGCTTGCGCCAAATGCAGGTTGACGGTTCCGGATTGGCAGCCGGCGGCCAACAGCTTTCGGATCTCGTCCATCTGCGTGGACGGTTGATGTTTCGGTGGAAGCTGTTCAAGCGCGACCAGCGCTGTGGCCAATGCTTCCGTGACGACCCATTCGTCATGGCCCGTGATTCCCTTTCGCGGCATTCAGACCGTCCTTTCGCGTTGACCCTTGCGGCCGTCGGGATGGATCGTCACAGATGGAAATATCGAGATGAAAAAGACGCCTTCAAGGCCAAAGACGTCCCTGCGTTCCAAGTCTTTGCCGCCTCACGTAGAATCACTTACTGCTCGGCTGATCCGACACTATTTTGAAGTGTAATGATGAGCCGCCGCGAGCGCCGCGCAGCCGCCAAGAAGGCCGGAGCAAGCCCTGCCGGGCCTGGGGCTGGGACGGCTGCGGCACTGCGCGAAGCCGGTTTTCGCCAGATGCACGCGGGACGGCACCTCGACGCCCAGCTCTGCTGCCGCCAGGCACTCGCATTGGACCCCAGCCACGCCGACACCCTGCACCTGATGGGTCTATTGTCCTTTCACGCCAAGCAATACGACCATGCGCTGGAGTGGCTTTCGCGCGCGATCGGCCGGGAGCCAAAAACCGATTATCTCACGAGCCTCGGCACCGTGCTTGCGAAGCTCGGACGGTACGAGGAGGCACTCAAGGCGTTCGACAAGGCGGTGCAGCTCAACCCGCTTGACGCGGATTTGTGGAGAAATCTCGGTAACGTCCTGGTCGATATGGAACGCCCGGCGGATGCGATCCTGAGCTTTCAGCATGCGCTGAAACTCAATCCGCGCCATTGGGACGCGGCCGGCAAGGCCGGGCGTCTGCTCTTTGAGCGGCAGCGCTTCGAGGAAGCCCTCGCCTGCTTCGACCTCTGCGACGATTTGCAGCCCAACGATTCCCAGACCCTGCATTGCCGCGCGCTCGTGCTGCATAAGTTGAGGCGACTGGAGGAAGCTCTCGCCGACAACGAGCGGGCGCTGGCCCTCGATCCGGCCAACGCAGACACGTTGAGTAATATCGGCAACGTGCTGCGAACGCTCGGCCGAAACGAGGAAGCGCTGTCCTGGTTCGACCGGAGCCTCGAGCTTCAGCCGAACTCCCGTGGAGTCCTTACCAACAAGGCCATCGCGCTCGTTGACCTTCGTCGCTTCGACGAAGCCTTCGCCGCCTATCATCGCGCGATCGCTATCGAACCCGGCCACGCGGAATCGGTGTGGAATTTGGCCCTGCTTCATATGCTCACCGGGGACTTTGAGGCCGGCTGGGCCGGGCGAGAGGCGCGCTGGAGGATTCCGGCGCTTTCCTTCCACTACCCGAAATTTTCCCAACCGATGTGGCTTGGGAAGGAACCGATCGACGGCAAGACCATCCTCATCAATGTTGACGAAGGACTCGGCGATTCCATTCAGTTCGCTCGTTACGTTCCCATGGTGGCTGAGCTCGGCCCGCGCGTCATTTTGGTCATTCAGGACGCACTCTGCCCGTTGTTGTCCGGACTCAAAGGTGTCTCGCTTTGTCTTCCGCTTTCGACCAGCGAGCAGCCGGCTTTCGACATGTATTGTCCGGTCTCCAGTCTGCCGCTGGCCTTCGGAACAAGACTTGAGACGATCCCCTCGCAAACGCCCTATCTCCCCGCGCCCGCGCAGACCCTGGTGCAGGCCTGGGAAGACCGCCTCGGTCCTCACGACCGGCTACGGGTTGGGCTGGCCTGGTCCGGCAACCCAAGACACGACAACGATCATAACCGGTCGATCCCCCTGCGCTTGATGGCCGGCGTACTGGACGTCGATGCGAGCTTTGTCAGTCTGCAGAAGGACCTGCGGCCCGACGACGGCGCAACCCTCATCGAGCACCCTGAGATCGTCGACCCGACCGCTCAACTGACCGATTTTGCCGAGACCGCGGCGCTGGTTTCGTGCCTCGATCTCGTGATCACGGTGGATACCAGCGTCGCCCATCTCGCCGGCGCGCTCGGGCGCCCGACCTGGATCCTCTTGCCGTACATGCCCGACTACCGTTGGCTGCTCGACCGCGACGACAGCCCCTGGTACCCTACGGTGCGCCTGTTTCGGCAAAGCGAAACCCGCGAATATCCAAGCGTTCTCGAGCGGGTGCGGGCGGAATTGCTTGCAATGATTTCTGCAACCCGCGCCGGCTGAGGCTTGGCTTGTTCGTCGAGGCGAGCGCGTCTAAGCCGGCGCCGGCCGCAATCTTCTGCGTCGATCGCTACTTCTATCGGCGCACGCGATTCCGTCGCCAAATCCTTGCACAATTTGGCTAATCATCTGCTAGAGCCAGGCGCATACCAGGGCCAGATTGGCGACGCAGGCGGCCAACAACACAACCGACAGCGTCGCATGCACGCGCTCGCAAAAGATTTGCAGACCAGTTCCCATGGCGGAGGCAACATCGTGCGATTCTAGTCAAGGAGTCTCGTGCGATATTTTTTGCCGGATTCAGGTCTCGTTTACGACTCAGGACCTCTCGCCCCGACCACCGGAGCATGACGGGTGCCCCCTCCCGAACAATGCCCTGGCACGAATTACCGCATTTCTCAGGCATTTAGCGCTTCAGCGCAAATCAACCTGCGGCCATCCGTGGTCGTTCCGGCCGACGGGCGGCGGTTCTACGGCGTCGCTACTGCAAGCGATGCCTGTTCGGTGGCGAGCACAACACAGACTTTCCGGCGATGCAGGCCCCTGATCGCCCCGGTGACCTTGAGCACCTTCCCCACCGGACATGCGGCGTCCTGCACGAAGGCGATCTCGTAGGGCGCGAGCATCAGAGGTTCGGATTTCAGCACGGTTTGGGCCGGGCACGACCAAGCGATCGCGGAAAAGACCAACGCTAAGGGAAGAACACGCATGTTTGCTGTCCACCGGCCCGGCAAAGCATCATAACCGATTGCCGGCAAAAGTTTTGCGACGGACGAAAAATATTTTTTCAAGGCGACGGCGGGCGCCTCAAGCGCGTGCCACACCAGCTTGCGCCTTGACGCAGACGGATGCCGCGCGCCGGCAGGACGCTTACTTCGGCGGAAAGAGGCTACCCTCGATCTTTGCGATCAGGAATTTCGAACCGGCGTCTGACAAATGCACGATGTCAGTCGCCACTACGTCCTCCGCCGCCGGGCCGACCCGCGTCAAGCACCCTTCGCTGTCGCAGAGTACGCGCCAGGCCGAGACATATTCGACCCCGTTGGCCCGGCTGAACGCCCGCATCTTTTCGTCGCCTCCCGCCCCGGTCACTCCCGCGGCGATCCTGTCGGCAATCACGTGCCGAAACCGGTAGGCGTTCACCAGTGCGTTGGGAAGCGTCCGCTTCCACAGCGGCACCGGCCCCAGGATGATAATTCGGGGAATGTTGAGGGCTTTCAATTGTCTGACGGTCTCTGTGAGCTTTTCGAGACTGTCGGTCCGGTCCCACATCGCGTGCAGCAGCACAATATCGGGATGGGACGACCGCACGAAGCCGAACACCAGCGCGTTATTGGCATCGCAACCCGCTTTTGCCGCCAGGATCGGCGCACATCCCGGGGCCGAAAAGCGGGCGAGTCGGAACGGGATGGCCTCCTCGGCCTTCTTCAGCCCGGGATAAAGCGCCGCCGCGGTGGAATCCCCCCACAGAAACAGGAGCGGTGCGTCGCCCGGCTCGATGCAATTGCCGTCAAGCTTGGCTCCTGGCGCCTCAAGGAAGCATTTGTCGCGGAAACCGGCGTTGCTCTGTGCTGGCAGCATCGCGATGTCACGAATTTCCGCCGGAAAACGAAAGCCAAAGCCCGAGTTCACTACCGTGACGAAGCCGGCGATCCCGACCGCGAGCAATGCGAAAGACAGAGACGGCACTGCGTCTCGCCTTCGACGCAGCGGTGTCTCGACAAACCGGAACGTCAGCCAGGCCAGCGCGAAGGCAGCGAGCACGGCAGCCCCGATCTCCAGCGCATTCGGCACGCCGTTGCGCACGATCGCAAGGTAAGACAACAGCGGCCAGTGCCAGAGATAGAGCGGATAGCTGATCAATCCAATCAGGACCATCGCCCGGTTCGACAGCAAAACCCGGTTCACCGCCGAATCGGGCGCGCCGATCATCAGGATCGCGCCGAGCACGGCAAGCAGCGCCCAGATGCCGGGAAACATGCTCTCCTTGTCGAGCAGCATCGCGCTACCTGCGATCGCGGCGATACCGAGCGAGGCCGCAAGATTGCCATGCAGCGGACGCATCCGCTGCTCCGGATCATCGATCAGGCGGCTGGCGAGAACGCCGCCGGCTAGTAATTCCCACGCCCGCGGTATCGGCGAATAGAAGGACCACTCCTTGTAGCCGAGAAAGATGATCAGGCTGGCGCCAAACGAGGCCACCGCAATGGCGCCCATCGAGAGACGGCGGTGCTTCGATCCGAACAGCAGCAGAAGAAGCGGCGGCCAGAAGATGTAGAACTGCTCCTCGATACCGAGCGACCAAAGGTGGAGCAGCGGATTTTCGGCCGCGTCCGGCGCGAAATATCCGCTCCGCGCAAGCTGAAACAAATTGGCGACGAACGCCACGCCGGCGGCGGTGCTCTGGCCGAGCAAGGCAAAATCTTGCGGCAAGAGCACGAACCAGCCGATCAGATAGCTGACCGCCAGCACCACGATAAGTGCCGGAAAGATGCGCCTGACTCGGCGGCCATAGAATTGCAGCAATGAGAAAGCGCCGGCCCTGGCCTGGGTGAGAATGATGCCGGTGATCAGGAAGCCGGAGATGACAAAGAAGATATCGACGCCGATAAATCCGCCGGGAACGAGCCAGGGCTGCGCGTGATAACCCACCACCAGCAGGATCGAGACCGCACGCAGGCCGTCGATGTCCGCTCGATAGCGCGCATCGTTTTCGTGTGGGGACGACCCGACCGGCAGTATCGGGGCGCCCCTCGTTTGGCTTCGTTCCAGCACCGACCGTGACCCCTGCACGGCTGCCCGCGCAGCCAGCGAGTTGCATTGCACCAGATTTCGCCGATTGCCAAACGCGGTTCAAGCCGGCGGCGATCGGTGCAGATACGGATAAGAGCTTGGCACCAATGAAAAAGGCCGGCGGACGCCGGCCTTTTCCTCAATCGATGCAAATCCCTCAGTACTTCGCGGCCACCGGGCCACCCCAACCGAAGCGGTAGTTGATGCCCAACTTGACGGTGTGCTCGTCGTCCCGGAACCGGGCGCCGACGATCGGCGCGGGCCCTGAGGTGAAGGTGGTGGTGCCGAAATTGTAATACTGGTACTCGCCCTTAACGGACCAGTTTGGCGCGAACAGGTATTCGAGGCCGGCGCCGACGGTGTAACCGTCGCGATGATTGGCGTCGACCGTAAAGGCCGCCGGCACCCCGCCGACACTGACGGCGAGATTGTCGTTGTTGCGCCAGGCGAAGCCGCCCTTGGCATAAAGCAGCGCCGGACCCCAAGTGTAGCCAAACCGGCCGGTCACCGAACCGAGTTGGTCCGTGTTTGCGGTCACCAGAGTACCACCCGGGAATACCGCGCCGTTGCCGTTATTGCCGGTAAGCCAGCTATATTGGGCCTCGACGCCAACGACCCAGTTCGGTGCGAACTGGTAATCGAAGCCGCCCTGCACGCCGCCCAGGAATCGGTCATTGCCGTTCTCGAGGCTATTGCCCCCCGGGAAGGCCCCGCCGATGTGGCCGCCGATATAAAAGCCGGTCCAGTTATAGATGGCCTCGGGCGCCGTATACACCGGCGCCTTCGTATAGGTGCGCGCCGGAAGATCGGCTGCGAATGCGGGAGCAGCGAGTACGACACAGGCGGCTGCACCGAGCAGAAGTTTCTTCATGGCAATTCCCCATTGTTGGCGTGCGCGACTTCTACCAAACAAGGTGGCGTCAATTTGGTTGCTTCGTGGCAACGCCGGAGCGCTTTTATTTCGCTGGGTGGCCCCCGCGGGCCCGACGCCAATTGGTTCCTGCTCGGTTCGGTCTTTTGTCGATAAATAGGTATTTTTCGGCCTGATGCTAGGTCTGCGGGGCTGGGGCTCCGGTTCAAAGCTCGCTGAAACGTGATTGGGGTTCGCCACGGCCGCAGGGCGTTAGCCCGGTCAACAAATCGCGAAGTCAGAACGGTAGCCGACGCCTGGTGGGGATTTTAGCGCGTCAGCCTTTCCAGCTCAGGAAACGGCGCATAGGCCGCGCCGGCGCAAAGCTCGTCGGGTTTCTCGATCATCCGATCCAGCCGCCCACTGACAAAGAGGATGGCGCGCTCGCGCGGTTCGCGATAGCTGCCGTCCGTTTCGCGCGCGGAATAGCGCAAGCAGCCGACATAACGTGTCCGGCCATTGACGTCACGCACTGCCGGTTCGGCAATTGCGGCCCCCCGCACGCCGACCGGATTGTTGAGATAGGTCCGCATGAACGCCGGCACTTCGACGCGGTAATTATTCGGGAATGGCTGATCGCCAGAGGCGCCGCTGCCCATGAAACTGATGGGTCTGCTTTCTTCGTTGCCGAAGCAGGCCGCGAGTGCGAGCGGAAGCATCAGGACCGTCACACGCTTTGCCGAAATCCTCAACTGCGACCCATCTCTTTGACAATCAAACGCCAAAGCCGCTTCTAGACCTTTCGCAGGCGAAAGGGAATCGGCATTTGCGTTGGCACGTTTGCCCGAACGAAGCGGCGACGGCCCAACGCCATGGGGGGCGATATGGCGTGGGCCGGGCCGGATACCGCTACGGGCCCGCGGGGGGAAACATGGATCAAGCCGCGGGCCTTGCGGATCGTCGTCAGCCGCGCTTGGCGTCGTGCGTCACGTGCTTGGCTGCGACCTTCGGGGACTTGTGCATCTTGTGCGTGGTCATCTTCTTGTGGGAGCGATGATGGCGTACGTGCTTGACATGATCGCGGCCCATCGTGGCGTTGGCATTGAGCGCATTCTTGCTCACAGAAGCGGACTTCGTGACGGGCGCCGCCGCCGTTTTGTTGGTAGCTGCCGCAAGCGCGGGGGCAGCAAGAACGGAAACGGCGAGCAGGGCAGCGGAAATTGTCTTCAACATGGTTCTCTCCTCTTTCGAAAGGGATCACGGAGGTTCCGGTCGTTTGGCCGGGCTCTTCGATCTTGACCGCGAGGTTAAGCGCCGCGCGCTGAACCTGCCCTGAAGCGCGGCGACGGTTTCTGTTCATCTGCATGACATCTCTGTCATGTTCGCCGCGGCCACTGCTGCGGCGGTGAAAAAATTCCCGAAAAGCTGAAAAAAATGTCCCGGGAATGATCGATTGCGCTGGGTGTTCAAAACGACGGGCTTCCGTATAGGATTGCCCTTACGGACATCAGGAGAGACGCATGACCAAATTTGCGATTCGGCTTTTGACGCTGGCCATATACGCGACTGCTATGGTGGCAGTGCCGATGGTTTCAGCCAAAGCGGCAGGTGGCGAGTCCCCGTCACCATCGGCCGACACCACCAAGGACAAGAAAAAGAAGCGGGACAAGAGCTCCAGCGTCGACGATCCCAAATTCCTCGAGGGCTATCGCGCGGCCTACACCACGATCTACGATGGCCATGACTACACCTCGGCGATCGCACAATTGAAGGCGCTCGGCCAGGACGACCGCGCCGACGTTGCCAATCTGATCGGCTATTCCTATCGCAAGCTCGGCGACTACAAGGTGTCGCAGGTCTGGTATGAGCGTGCGCTGCAGGCGGACCCGACCCACGTCCGGACCTGGCAGTATTACGGATTGTGGCAGCTCGAACAGGGCAACCGCGATCAGGCGCAGTATCATCTGAGCCGGATCCGCGAGATTTGCGGCATCGATTGCGCCGAATACAAATCCCTAGCCATGGCGCTCGACCAGCCGGCGGGCACCGGCCTCGTCTACTGATTTCAGCAAGAAGCAGTCAACGCTGGATAAGCCGGCGCAGCCCCTCAAGGGTTGTGCCGGTTTTGCTTTCTGAGCAGCGCTCGCGGTTTGCATATCCTGCGCAGGCATACCTTACTTCATCAGCGCCTCGGCCTCGGCACGGAACGCCTGACGCGACGCGTCGCGCGAATAGAACATGTGCCCGCCCGGATACACCACAAGCTTCAGCCGCTCCGGCGAGACATAGGCCGGCAGCTGATCGAGCCACATCTTCGACCCGAAATAGGGCGTGGCGAGATCGAATAGTCCGTGGCCCACCAGCAGCTTCAGTTTCGGATCGAGCGCGAGGATTTGCCTGAGCTGAGAGATCGACTGGGCGGGATTGGTGCCGCGGCCGAAATCCCACGATCGCTCGACCGCGCCGTTGAGAAGACGATAGGGCCCATCCGGCCGCCAGTTGAGCGTGCGGGTGGTCAGATCGACCGCGGCGCTGGTCAAAGGCGCGATCAAGGGATCGCCGGACGGGTCATCGAAATGCGAACCGCTCGAATCCGGATCGGGGTCGAAGCCGAGCACCGACGCATCGTAGCGTCCGGTCACCTTGCCGTCGCGCCGGTCGAACTCGCGGCGAAACTCCGACACGTCAAAGCGCCCCGCAAGCCTCCGGCTCACTGCACGATCGATGCCCGTCAACGCGGCGACGCGGTCGGCAAGCCTCGTCGTGGCCGACGGATCAGCCTCGCCCTTGATGAGATCGGTCAGGAAATCGCCGCGCGCATAGGCTTCGACGTCGGCCATGTCGGCACGCGTCACCGGACCCTTCGCCTGACGCGCCACCGCCGCCATCGAGGGCAGGCTCGCCACGTATTGCAGAAGACTGGAGCCGCCAAATTCGCGGAAGTCGAGAAGAGGCGAAACCAGGATCAATCCCTTTACGCCCACGCCTTGGGCGGTCTGTAGCTCGCGAACGATTTTGGGTCCGCGGATACCGCCATAGCTTTCGCCGACGACAAACTTTGGCGACAGCAGGCGGTTGTGCTTTTCCAGCCAGCGGCGGATCGTGACCGCAAGCGCGTTGACATCGCCATCGATCGAGAAAAACCGCTTGCGGACATCCTCGTCGGTCGCGACGAAGCGGCTATAGCCGGTGCTTACGGGATCGATGAAGACGAGGTCGGTAAAATCGAGCCAGGTCTCGGCATTCGGCTTCAGATCCGGCGAAGCCGAGGAAAGCGCCGCGTCGCCATCGATCGATAGCCGCCAGGGACCGGCATTGCCAAGCTGCAGATAGGCCGAGGACGCGCCGGGCCCGCCATTGAAGAAAAAGGTCACGGGCCGGTTACGCGCGTCGGAAGCGTCTAACTGATAAGAAGTGTAGGCAATATCGGCCTGCGGCTCGCCCTTGTCGTTGAACAAGCGGATCGAACCCGCGGTGGCGCTGAAGCCAAGCGTTCGCCCAGGCAGCACGACCGTTTGCTCGGTGGTGGAATCCTCCGGCAGCCGGTGCAGTTCGACCGTCGCCGGATTTGCCGGACTTCCCCGCCCGCTTTGTCCTGCCGGTTGCTTTTGGCCCGACGATGCGGAGGCGGATGGCGAGACCGGCGGCTTTGATACGTCCTGGGCGCGGACGTGGCCAGCAATCGAAATTGCGACAAGCATACACAAGATCGATACATGACGACTTGGCCTCAAGCGCATGGGTATATCCTAATTTTTCCCCCGCTGATGCTGGAATTTAAGCAAGGCATCTAACAACTACAGAACGCTGGCAAAATGAAGCCTTGCGGTGATCAAGATTCTGGCACAGCCTACGTATTGCAAGGTGCGAGACGGCTGGGTTATGGCAACCGACGGATCGGTTCGCCCTTGGAGGCGCTGTTGAATACTGCCCCCTGAAAGCGTGATACGCATCACATACGGCTTTGGGAGAGTGGCTCACCACGCTTGCAACTAATTTGATCGGTGTGCGCTCCGCTCCTATGCATGGTGTTCGCAGGAATCCCGTGACGTAAGATGCATTCGAGATGCACTTGGCTCTGGGCAGGGTTTGGCTATGAAGCAGATCATTGCTGTCGCGCTTTTCGCGCTGACCGGTATGGCCGCACCTGCAGCCGCGGAATCGCCGGTCGCACTTGTGGAAGAGGTTCGGGGAAAAGTCACCGGCGCCGAGGCAATGGGCTATCTGTCTCCCCGCGCCGTGATCAAGCTTGGGCAAAACGGCTCGGTGGTTCTGAGTTATTTGAATTCATGCCGGCGTGAAACGATAACGGGCATCGGCACGGTGATCGTGGGCACCGAGGCAAGCAGTGTCCATCTCGCGGATGTCAAAAGCGAAAAGACACTTTGCGATGCAGCCCACGCCCACGCCACCGCGCGCGAGACCAGTGAAGTCGCGGCAACTGTCGTGCGCGGCGTAAGCGCTGCCGCTCCAGCCTCCAACACCCCTCAAGTCACGTTGTATGGCGCTTCGCCTTTGGTGGAAGCAAAAGGACGCGGCGAGTTGGTCATCGAGCGCCTGGACGTGACCGGCGAGCGGCAAAAGATCGAACTTGATGGCAGTCAGTTGAAGGGCAAGTTCTTCGATTTCGCCAGCGCAAACCGGGC
>Ga0209167_10000375_pt1 | contig 35413 bp, 34 predicted proteins | sample Coa_R1_9_FD_187154 | JGI IMG/M metagenome (GOLD analysis project Ga0209167, IMG submission 187154) | Surface soil microbial communities from Centralia Pennsylvania, which are recovering from an underground coalmine fire - Coalmine... | ecosystem: Environmental > Terrestrial > Soil >...
CGCACGGCCCGACACGGCGGCGCCCACCGGCCCACCGGCCCACCGGCCCACCGGCCCACCGGCCCACCGGCCCACCGGCCCACCGGCCCACCGGCAATAATGTAAACGATTGCCCTATCATCCGCACGCCACCGCCACAATTGCCCGCATCCATTCACACCGCCGGTTCATAGCCCGGCGGCTCCCGGCCCAGGGCTTACCCGCCGCCGGCGCCCTGCGGACCTGCCCCTACTCCACGAACTGTGTCCGGTTTGTGATATTGACCACACGCTCAGTCAATGTTACCTACTGACTAGTAGAGCGGGTTTTTTTGTTTGGGTCGGACAAGGAGAATGCCCGTGAAACCCCGTCGCCGTTTCATCCTCACAACTCTCGCCGCCACCGCCGCGCTCGCGCCCGCGCTGGCCCTCACCGTCCCGGCCGCCGCACAGGCAAGCGGGGTGAACTACGTCGCGCTCGGCGACTCCTACGCCTCCGGTCTCGGGGCCGGCAGCTACTCAGACGGGAACTGCTATCAGAGCTCCAATGCGTTCGAGGTGCTGTGGGTGAATGCCAATCACCCCGCCTCATTCGCCAACGAAACCTGCTCCGGTGCCACCACCCAGAGCGTTATCAGCAGCCAGCTCTCCCCACTCAACAGCTCCACCACGCTGGTTTCCATTGTGATCGGCGGGAACGACGTCGGGTTCAGCAACACCATGATCACCTGCGTGCTCGAAGACACCAGCGCCTGTGTCGCCGCCATCCAGCAGGATGAGAACGAGATGCAGACCCAGCTCCCCGGTGAGATGGACAGCGTGCTCTCCGACATCCACGCGGACGCCCCGAACGCCCATGTCGTCGTGCTCGACTACCCCGAGCTGTACGACCTGTCCCAGTCCCCGTACTGCATCGGGCTGAGCAACACCGACCGGGTCGACCTCAACCAGGCTGCCGACGAACTCGACGGCCAGATCCAGGCGGCGGCGCAACGTCACGGTGACACCTTCGGCGACGTCCGGGCCGCGTTCACCGGCCACCAGATCTGCGACTCCAGTAGCTGGCTGCACTCGGTGGACTGGTTCAACCTCACCGACTCCTACCACCCGACCGCGTCCGGCCAGTCCGGCGGCTACCTGCCGGTGTTCAGCGGCCTCGCCGGATGAGAGGCAATCACATGCATCGTCGTCTCCCCCGGGTCCTGTCCTGCGCATTAATGGCCAGCGTGCCGGTGCTGGGCGTGATGGCGGCCTTCGGCCCGGCAGCGGGCGCCAGCACGGTCAGCAGCCGCGCGGCTCAGAAGGCTGAGGCCATCGCGATAGCCCGCAACTGGCTCCAGCACCTGGCGATCGGGCAGCACGCGACCGACCACGCGACCGGAGTGAGCCCGAACCTCAGCCAGGCGCGAAGCTCCAACTGGTCCGGCTACGCCGACACCAGCGAGACGTTCAGCAGCGCCGGCGGAAGCTGGACCGAGCCGTCCGGTACCTGCAGCGGCTTCACCACCTCGCTCGCGGCCTTCTGGGTCGGGATCGATGGCTACAGCAGCGGCTCGGTCGAGCAGGACGGCACGCTGATCGAGTGCTACTTCGGCACGGCCTACCACTTCTCCTGGTGGGAGATGTATCCCACCAATGCGATCCAGGTAGTGGGGCAGAGTGTGGCAGCCGGTGACCACATCACCGCCAGCGTTGCCCGGAGCGGCACCAGCTACACGCTCAGGGTCACCGACTCCACCCGCCCGGCCAACAGCTTCTCCACCACGCAGTCCTGCTCGAACTGCGTCAACTCGAGCGCCGAATGGATTGCGGAGGCGCCGAGCGGCGCGGCCGGCATCTACCCGCTGACCGACTTCCACACCTGGACGCTGTCCGGGGCAACCGTGTCCACTACCACGTCCAGCGGCGTCATCTCGTCCTACCCGGACGTCGAGATCACCATGGTCGGCGCCAGCGACGTCAAGGCCCAGCCGGGCCCGCTGAACAGCAGCGGCAACGGGTTCTCCGTCACCTGGGAACACAGCACCTGATGTGAGGGAGGCCGTGGCCGTGGCCACGGCCTCCATCCAGGATCACGCCTTGGTGTAGGCGGCGACGTAGGCGACGCTCATCGTGCCGCCAGAGGTCGTCGCGCTGGTGGGTGTGGTGCAGCCGCAGACGCCGTTGGGGTATCCGCCGCCCATGGCCAGGTCGAAGATGATCGACATTTTGTGGTCGAACGCGGCCTGCCAGGCCGAGGTGCCGACCTGGCTCTCGGTCACCTTGAAGTAGGCGTTCCCGTCCAGGTAGAAGGTGATCGACTCGTTGGGGGAGTTCGTCCGGTCGAGGATCATTGTGTAGACGTGGAACCCGGTCTGGCAGCCCGGGCAGGCCACCAGGCCGCTGCCGATGCCACCGGGCTCGTTGCACGGGCCGCCCGGGTAGGTGCCGCAGTGCACCGTTCCGGACAGTTCGGACAGGGCGTTGACATCTTCCATGATGTCGATCTCGCCGTTCTCCGGCCACTGGCCCGGGCCGAGCATCCAGAACGCGGGCCAGTAACCGAGCCCGCCGTTAGGGTCCGGCTGCTTGATCTTGGCGGTGACCTCCAGCTTGCCGCCCGCCGGGGCGCCGACGTTCGCCGAGGTCGTCTGCAGCCGGGCCGACGTCCATGACGTACCGGAGCCCAGCGCGGTGATGTGCAGGTGACCATGGCCGTCGAGGTAGCCGTTGCTGGCCGAGTTCGTCATGGTCTCGATCTCGCCGGTGCCGAAGCTGGAGCCAGGCCCGACGTCGTACATCCACTTGGCGGAGTTCGGCGCGGTGTGCGCACGGCCGTTGAAGTCGTCCTTGAACTGGGTGGTCCACCCGGGAGGCGGCGGCGGCACAATGTCGCCGCGAAGACCGGCCGGGTTCTGGGCGGCCCGCGCCGCTGGGGCCGGGCGGGCACTTCCGGCGGCTGAGGCGGCTCCGGGCGCGGTCAGAATGACGGCCGGTGCGCTGAGGGCCGCCGTCGCGAGCACCCAGCGCTGCGCACCGCGTGACCCCTTCCCAGGAATTCTCCGGACACGTTGCAGAAGCCCGTTCATCGCAGTCACCGCCGTTCGGCAGAATTGTAAAGAAACCTTTCCAATAGGCCACGACTGTAGTCGCTGAGCCACGCGGGGTCCATGAACACGGGGTAAATATCACCTGCCGGCCGGGCGGGCGGGGCGATGGTTTTCCCGGCCGGGCCGGGTGGTGATGCCGCTGGACCTCAGGCCTGGTGGACGGTGCGCCTCGGGCCGGTGGACGGGCCATCGTGGCCGAACGGGCGGCTGGCCAGATTCCAGCTCCACGAGATGACCGGAGTGATCTTCATGTACTGCGCGGGACCGGACTGGCCCTGGCGCTCGACCAGCTCGGCCGTGCCGTAAACCCGCAGGAAGCGCGGCGTCCACGGGTCGGTGGACACCAGGTCGTCGACGACGAGTGCGACCTTCTCGTTTCCGGCCTGGACGTTGCGGAACTTGCGGGTCTTGGCCGGATCGATCCCGCCGACGTAGAAGTGTGTCCCGTCGAACTCGAACCCGACCGGCACCACGTCCGGCTGGCCGTCCCCGCCGACGGTCGCGATCCGGGCGAGCTGCTGCGACTTCAGATAGGCGATCTCTTCCTCGGTGAATGCCACCATTCCTCCTGGGATAAGCCGAGTGTGCCCCGGAGTAGATTCTTGCCTGCCGCCACGCCGCGATCCATTGCCGCCCGGTATTCACGAACCTGGGTAACAGGTCTTCTTGGCTGATCGCCCCGCACTTATGCTGGCCGCGAGAAGGGGCGGGGCCGGGGTCGACGACAGGAGCAATGGTGACTTCCGAGAACGAGGGTGGGGGCCGTCCGGCGGCGTTGCGGGAGGTGGCCGGCTGGTTGGCCCGGGAGGCCGCCGATGGCCAGGCGCTGGTGGTCACCGGCAGCCCGGGAGTGGGTAAGTCTGCCTTGCTTGCCCAGGTTGAGGTTACGGCCGGGTGCGTCGTGGACGCGCGAGGGAAGACGGCGCTCGACGTGGCGGTGGAGGTGGCCAGGGGGGCGTCGGCCACGTTGCCGGACTACCTGTGGGACGTGGAGCCAAGTGTGCGCGCCGCGTTGGCCGAGCAGGGCATCCGGCGGTTCGATGTGATCATCGACGGGCTGGACGAGGCGGCGCCGGGCGAGGCCAGGGAGATCGTCAGCGCGATTGTGCTGCCGCTGCTCCAGCCGTCCGATGAGGCCGGCGTGCGGGTGGTCGTGGGGACGGCGCGCAGCGACGCGGAGGGTGACCTGCTCGCGGGCCTCGGCGAAGCCACGCTGGTCGTCGACCTGGACGAGCCTGAGTTCTCCGGCGAAGGGGACCTGACGGCCTGCGCGCGGGAGCAACTGCGACTCGCGAGGGGGCACGCCGGCGAGCACGACGAGGCGCTCGCCCGCCGCATCGCGGCCGCGTCCGGCCACAGCTTCCTGGTGGCGGGGCTGGTCGCGTGGACGCATGGGCTTTACGGTACGGAGGGGCCCGGCCCGGCGGCCACGATGACGGCGGCCGGGGCGATGCGCGAACACCTCGGCCATGTCGACGGCGTCGCAGACGTGAGCGCCGAGGCGCTCCTGACGGCGCTGGCCTTTGCCGAGGCGCCGGGGATGCCGCTGGAACTCTGGCCGGCGGCGGTGCAGGCCATCGACGGTGGCCGGGTAACGGCCGGCGAGCTGGCGCGGTTCGCGCGCTCGCCGGGGGTGCGCGTGCTGGTGGAAGGCGGCGAGGACGCGCAGTTCCGGCTGGCTCATCAGGCGTTCGCGGATGCGCTGCGGGAGAGCCGGGCGCGGTTCGCGATGCCGCAGGATGACGAACGGGCGCTCATGCAGGCCTTCACGGCCATCGGGCAGCAGCGGGGATGGGGGCAGGCGCCGGGGTACCTGCTGCGGTCGCTGTCGGCACATGCCGCCCGGGCCGGGCTGATCGACGAGTTGCTGGCCGACGACGGTTATCTGCTGCACGCGGACCTGCGGCGGCTGATCCCGGTGGCCGAGGACGCCGGATCGGAGGTCGGCAACCGGCGGGCCACCTTGCTGCGGGAGACGCCCTGGGCCATCCCGGCGGACGCGCCAACCCGCACGGCGCTGTTCAGCGTCACCGCGTCGCTGGAGAACCTGGGCCGCAGCTTCAGCTTCAGCGATGAACCGGCACCGTACCGGGCGACCTGGGCGTCCGTGCTGCCCCGGACCGAGCGGGCCACGCTGGAGGGGCACACCGGCGCCGTCCACGCGGTCTGTGCCTTCAGGCAGAACGAGAAGACGTTTCTCGCCACCGGCAGCGACGACAAGACGGCCCGGATCTGGAACCCGGGTACCGGCGCTCTGCTCGGCACCCTGGAGGGGCACACGGACTGGGTCTACGCGGTGTGCGCGTTCACCAGGGACGGGCAGACGCTGCTCGCCACCGGCGGCGACGACGCCACCGTACGGATCTGGGACCCGGCCACCCGCACCGAACTGGCCGTCCTGGAGGGACATGCCGGCGCGGTCCACTCGGTGTGCGCATTCATCAGTGCGGGCCGCCCGCTGCTGGCCAGCGCCGGCGACGAGAACGTGGTCCGGATCTGGGACCCGGCCACCGGCACTCAAGTGGGCACCCTGGAGGGGCACACCGAGTGGGTCAACGCGGTGTGTGCCTTCCGGTACCACGGCCGCACCCTGCTCGCCACCGGCAGCGACGACGGCACCGTCCGGGTCTGGAACCCCGCCACCGGCGAGCTGCGGCTGACCGCCACGGGGCACACCGGAGCGGTCAACGCGGTGTGCGCGTTCGAGCATGAGGGCGTCATCCTGCTGGCCAGCGGCAGCGACGACACGGTCGTGCGGGTCTGGGAGCCGGGCTCCGGCGCGGAGCTCGCCTCGCTGGAGGGCCACACCAACTGGATCAACACGATCTGTGTCTTCCACGAGGACGGGTTTACCAAGATCGTCACCGGCAGCGACGACCACACGGTCCGGATCTGGGACCTGACCACCGGCACCCAGCAGGCGATGGTGGAGGGCCACACCGGCGCGGTGTTCGCCACCTGCGTCCTGCACCACGACGGCGAGACCCTGCTGGCCAGCGGCGGGGACGACGAAACGGTGCGGATCTGGCACCCACCGTCCAGCGACCAGCAGGCCGCGCCGAAACGGCACACCGACTGGGTCAACGCGGTGTGCGTCTTCCACACCAGACGCGGCCGCAGGCTGCTGGCCAGCGGCGGCGACGAGAACCTGATCCGGATCTGGGATCCGGCCACCAATGTCGAGTGGCTCACGCTGGAGGGCCACGGCGACTGGGTGCACGCCATCTGCTCCTTCGGCTTCGACGACCGCACATTCCTGGCCACCGGCAGCGACGACCACACCGTGCGGATCTGGAACCCGGCTGCCAAACGGCTGCGCGCCACCCTGCGCGGCCACAGCAGCGCGGTCAACGCGGTGTGCGCCCTCACCCACGCCGGGAAGACCCTGGTGGCCAGCGGCGGCGATGACCGCACGATCCGGATCTGGAACGCGGTCAACAACCGGCAGGAGGCCGTCCTGCGCGGTCACGACGGCTCGGTCCTGGCGCTGTGCGCGTTCGAGCAGGACGCCAGAACCCTGCTGGCCAGCGGCGGCCACGACCGCACGGTCCGGACCTGGGACCTGGCCGATGGCAGCCAGCGGGCGGTCCTGGAAGGTCACACCGGGCTGGTGCTCGCGGTCTGCGCCTTCGGCCACGACGGCGACACCCTGCTGGCCAGCGGCGGGGATGACGGCATGGTGCGGATCTGGGACCCGGCCACCGGCGCGGAGCGGGCCACCCTGGCCGGCCATACGGACTGGGTGCACGCGGTCTGTGCCTTCACCCACGGCGGCCAGACACTGCTGGCCAGCGGCGGCAGCGACGACACGGTGCGGATCTGGGACCCGGCCAGCCAGGCGCCGCTGCTGGTCATCCCGGTCCACCACCAGGCGAAGTCGCTCGCCTATTCGTCCGGCACGCTCGTCGTCGCGCTGACCGAAGGCGTCCTGACCCTGGATCTGAGCCCCAGCATCAGCGACTGGTGACTCCAGCACCGGCACCGCCGTGCAACGAATCGGGGCACCGGCGAGTCCAGGTAGTGAGAGGTTGGCAGCTCACCGACTGCGCCTTGCTATGTGGCTGGAATACCGCCTTACGGCAGCGCTTCATGGCCGGAATACCGGCCTACGGCAGCGCTCTACTGGCCGGATTCCGCCCTACGGCAGCGCGCGCCCCCTGGCAGGCCAGCTCGTCGGCCCGTTCGTTCTCCGGGTGGCCGGCGTGGCCCTTGACCCAGAACCACTGCACCTCATGGCGCTGCGCCGCGGCGTCGAGCCGGGTCCACAGGTCGACGTTCTTGACCGGCTGCCGCTGCGAGGTCCGCCAGCCGTTGCGCTTCCAGCCGGGCACCCACTCGGTGATGCCCCGGCGCAGGTACTGGCTGTCGGTATACAGGTGCACCACGGACGGCCTGGTCAGGCTCTCCAGGCCCTGGATGGCGGCCATGATCTCCATTCGGTTGTTGGTCGTGACCGGCTCACTGCCGTGCAGCTCCCGCTCGTGACCGCCGTACCGCAGGATCACGCCCCACCCGCCCGGCCCGGGATTGCTGAGGCAGGCGCCGTCCGTGAAGATCTCCACGACCCTGGGCTTATCGTGCTGCCGCATTGGCGCCTGCCGGGCTGTGGGTGTCTTCGCCGGGCACGCGCTTACCGAAGGACATGCTCCTGGTGACCTTGCCGAACCGCATGCTGATCAGGTCGATCATGTAGTTCTGCGGCAGCCGCCACGGCGGCCGCTCACCCTGTTTCGGCAGGACGGCGCTGGCCCGCTGGACATAGCCGGAGGTCAGATCCAGGATCGGGCGGGTGCTCGCGGCGGTGCCGGGGTCCAGGCGTGGCATCGAGCGAGTGTATCCGTGGCGGTCCATGTGGTTCAGCAGGCGGCACACATGGCGCGCGGTCAGGTCGGCCCGCAGCGTCCACGAGGCGTTGATGTAGCCGACACAGATGGCCATGTTGGGCACGCCGCTGAGCAGGCATCCCCGGTAGACGAACCGGTCGGCCGGGTCGGCCTGCTCACCGTCCACCGTCAGTCTTATGCCGCCGCACATGAGAAGCCGCAGGCCGGTGGCCGACACGATGATGTCGGCTTCGAGTTCGCGGCCCGATTCGAGCCGGACGCTGCGGGAGCCGATGGCGGCGATCCGGCCGGTGGCGATCGACACCCGGCCCGATTTGATCGCCTTGAACAGGTCGCCGCCCGGCACCACGCACAGCCGCTGGTCCCAGGGGTTGTAGCGCGGGGCGAAATCGGTGTCGACCGGGTAGCCGTCCGGAAGCTGGTGCTCGACGCCGAACCGGATCAGCCGCTTGGCCTTGTCCGGCCAGCGCTGGCAGAACTCGTAGAACGCCATGCCCAGCGTCGCGTTCTTCCACCGGGTCAGCCGGAACGCGGCTCGCTCGGGCAGGTATTTGCGCAGCACGACGGCGATCGGGTCGGTGGCCGGCAGCGACACGACGTAGCTGGGTGAGCGCTGCACCATCGTGATGTGCGCGGCATCCTGGGCCATCGCCGGGACCAGGGTCACGGCGGTGGCGCCGCTGCCGATCACCACCACGCGCTTGCCCCGGTAGTCGAGGTCTTCGGGCCACTGCTGCGGGTCGATCAGCGTCCCGGCGAACCGGTCGAGACCGGGCCACTGCGGCTGGTAGCCGCCGTGGTAGCTGTAGTAGCCGCAGCACAGGAAGAGAAATCCGCAGGTGTAGCCGGTTGTCTCGTCGCTCCCGGCGATGGCCACCTCGACCGTCCACCGGGACTGCGCGGACGACCAGGAGGCGGCGACCACCCGGTGGCCGTAGCGGATCTGGCGCTCGACCCCGGACTCGGCCGCGGTCTCCTTGATGTAGCCCAGGATGGCGGACCCGGCGGCCAGCGTCCTGGTCCCCTTCCACGGCCGGAACGGGTAGCTGAGGGTGAACATGTCGGAGTCGGCGCGCACGCCCGGGTAGCGGTAGAGATCCCAGGTGCCGCCGATCGCGTCCCGCGCCTCGAAGATCGCATACGTCTTGCCCGGGCACATGGTCTGCAGGCGGCAGGCCGCGCCCACGCCGGACAGCCCGGCACCCACGATGAGAACGTCAAAGTGCTCGGTCGGCATGATCACTCCGTTACGGCGGCCGGTCGGCTTCTGAGGCCATGGTCGCCGAAGAAGCGGCAAAACGCACGAGGCCGGGTGAAGTGGCATACGGCCGGCCCTGATGCGGAGCCGTTGGCGGACCACGGCACAGCGACTGCGGGCAGGCCACCCGGCGCCGGTCAGCGCCTGCGGTTCCGGCGGCTGCGCGGCCCGGGCCGGAGTCGCCCTATCTGGGGGCGATGCCGCGCAGAACCGTCTGCGCGATCTGGCGGGAGAAGCCGGGCGGAGCGGTGAGCTGGACACCAGGCGGGCTGAACATGACCCGGGGCAGAACCTGGCCGTGCAGGGCACCGACGATCAGCTTGACGGCCGCGTCCACGTCGGCCCCGCCGTCGATGCGGCCCAGCCGCTGCTCGGCCGCCAGGTACCGGGCGAGCAACTGCGGCAGCCCCCGGCCGTCTTCGCTGGTCTGGGAGGTGTCCTGCCCCGCATCCGGGCCGGCGGTCTCGTCCTCGCCGCCGGCCTCGGCGGCCACTGCGAAGGCCGCGTGGCCACCCACCATCGCGTGGAACTGGGTCAGCACCTTCGGCTGGGACAGCAGGCCGGCGAAGGCCGGGGTGACCCGGGCCAGTACCGCCATGCCCCGGTCGATGAACAGCTCCAGGTTCCCCGCCACCGTGCCGGTCCCCGGCTCCGGCATCGGCGGCATGCCGGACATGACCGTGCCGACGTGCACCAGCAACGCGTGGGCGAGCAGGTCTTCCTTGTCGGCGAAGTAGTTGTACAGCACGCCGTCGGCGACCTGGGCTTCCCTGGCGATGTCGCGGACCGCCAGCCCGGCGCTGCCCCGCTCACCGATCAGCCGCGCGGCGGTGGCGATCAGGTGCTCGCGCAGGTCCTGACCGTCACCGTCGCGCAGTACGGCAGGTCTCCTAGGTGACATCGCGGTTGAGTGTAATCACAACCGCAGCGGTGGCGAAGACGACGGCATAGGCCAGCAGCACCAGGCCGCCGCCCCACTGCGGGAGCAGCCGGAGGCTTCCGGCCATGTTGGCCTGGTCCAGGGCCTCGCTGGCGTAGAACGGCAGCCAGCGGGCCAGCCCCGAGCCGATGAGCTGCCCGGCGATGCCCTCGATCAGCGCGACCCAGGCGAGCGCGGCGGCGACGGCAGCGGCCAGGTTGCGGATCAGCGCCCCAACCCCGGTGCCGATGACGGCGAAGGCCAGGTTGGCGGCGATCCCGCCACCCAGGGTCCGCCAGTTGGCCGGGGTGAACATGTGGAAGCTGTCCCCCTTGATGGCCCACCAGGCGGCCGTGGTGGCCAGCGCCACCAGGGTGGAAACCAGCCCGGCGGCGGCACCGGCCAGGCCGTAGACGATCAGCTTGGCGGCCAGCACCCGGCTGCGCCTGGGCGTGTCGAGGTAGGTGTCGGTGATGGTGCGGTGCCGGTACTCACCGGCCACCGCGACTATGCCGAAGACGAGCGTGAGCAGCGCGGCGAGCCCGGCGTGCGCGAGAGCCTTGCTCTGGGTGGCCGGATCGTGCAGGTTCGCGCCGGACTGGACCAGGCCGGAGATGCCTGCCACGACGATCAGCGGCCCCACCGCGAGCAGCAGCCACGGGCTGCGGATGGTGGTGAGCTTGCGCAGCTCGCTATGCACGGGCAGCACGGGTGTCTCCTTCGCCGGACGGAACGGTCAGCCTGAGGAACGCCGCCTCCAGTGCGTTGCCCGCCGGGCCGAGGTCGGCCAGCGGTCCCGCGAACCGGAGCTGTCCGGCGCTGATGATCACTATGTGGTCGGCCACCTGGGCGACCTCACTCAGCACATGGCTGGCCACGACGACCGCGTGCCCCCGGTCGGCCAGCAGCCGCAACAGCCCGCGCAGCCAGACGATGCCCGCCGGGTCGAGGCCGTTGGCCGGCTCGTCGAGCAGCAGCACACCGGGGTCGCCGAGCAGCGCGGCGGCCAGGCCCAGACGCTGCCGCATACCGAGCGAGAACTCGCGGACCCTCCGGTTGGCATCGCCGGTCAGCCCGACGTCGTCGAGCACCTCGTCCACCCGGCTGCCGGGCAGCCGGCCGGCCGCGGCGAGGACGCGCAGGTGGTCCCGGGCCCGCCGGCCCGGGTGGAACCCGGTCGCCTCCAGCAGCGCGCCGACGTGGCGGCGTGGCTCGGTCAGCTCGCGGTAGGGCACGTCCCCGATCAGCGCATCACCCGCGGTGGGCTGGACCAGCCCGAGGATCATGCGCAACGTGGTGGTCTTCCCCGACCCGTTGGGCCCGAGGAAACCGGTGATCTTCCCGGCCGGGGCGGTGAACGACACCGCCTGCACCGCCGCCGTCCGGCCAAAGGTCTTGGTCAGCCCGCGGACCTGAACCGCTGCCGTCACCCCCACCTCACCCCCCACCGCACAAGCCTGCCCGTGCGTGCCGATGCGGCATCGGCACCCCCAGATGGTGGCCGGTGTCCCATCCACACCATTGCCGGTCTCGCCTCCATGGCCGTTGCTCCTTCCGTGCGCGTTATGAACCTCTGTTCATGAACCTTAATTCATAAACAGAGGTTCATGTGCCGTGAGGCCGGCATGTCCCTTGGCTTTCTTCGCCGGAGCAGGTCAGCGGGGTGGAAAAATTTCATCGCGGGACCGGTGAGTTCCGGTGGCCTCCGGCGTTTCATGCACGTAACCCAGCGACGGGCAGGCTGGACAGGGGCCCGGTGCGATCACTGAAGAAGGGGATCCGTCATGGACTACAAGCTGGAACTGGTGCTCATCCCGGTCACCGACGTCGACCGCGCCAAGAGCTTCTATCTGGACAAGGCCGGCTTCGGCCTGAACGTCGACACCAAGATCAACGACAACATGCGGGTCGTCCAGGTCACGCCGCCCGGCTCGGCCTGCTCGATCGGCTTCGGCACCGGCATCACCTCGGCCACCCCCGGTTCGGCCCAGGGCCTGCACCTGGTGGTCAGCGATATCGTCGCCGCCCGGGCCGAGCTGGCCGGCCGGCAGGTCGAGATCAGCGAGGTGCGCCACCTGGAGTCGGGCGAGTGGGTGCAGGGGCCGCATCCGCAGCGCGGCAACTACGAGTCGTTCGCCGACTTCGCCGACCCGGACGGTAACGTCTGGGTGCTGCAGGAAGTGAACCGGGACTCCGGTCAAGGGGCGAAGTGACCACCCAGGCCGACGCCACGGTGAGCGCCGCGATCGCGGGAGACGAGCCCGCGTTCGCGGCGCTCACCGAACGCCACCGGCGCGAGCTGCACATCCACTGTTACCGGATGCTCGCGTCCTTCGACGACGCCGAGGACGCGGTGCAGGAGACGTTCCTGCGGGCCTGGCGCGGCCGGGATGGCTTCGACGGCGACTCCCTGTTCCGCGCCTGGCTCTACCGGATCGCCACGAACGTCTGCCTGGACATGCTGCGCCGCAGTTCGCGGCATGTGACGGCGCTGCGCTCCTACGCCGAGCTGCCCTGGCTGCAGCCCTACCCGGACCGGCTGCTCGATCAGGCCGCGCCCGGTGGCGACCAGCCGGATGTGGTGGCCGTGCAGCGGGAGACGATCGAGCTGGTCTTCCTCGCCGCCCTGCAGGTCCTGCCGCCCCGGCAGCGGGCCGCGCTGATCGCCGCCGACGTGCTCGGCTGGTCTGCCAAGGAGACGGCGTCGACCCTGGACACGAGCGTGGCCGCAGTGAACAGTGCGCTGCAGCGAGCCCGCGCCACAATGCGCGAGCACCTGCCCGAGCGGCGCGGCGAGTGGTCGGCCAGCGAGCCGAGCGCCGAGGAACGGGCGGCCCTGGCCGGGTTCATCGACGCGCACGAACGCTGCGACTTCGCGGCGGCGCTCGCGCAGGCCGCGCGGGACATCCGGGTCACCATGCCGCCGAACCCGTTCTGCTTCGAAGGCATCGAGGGGATCACCACGCTGCTGCAGCGGGCGTTCGGGCCGGACCGGGCGGGCGACTGGCGCCTGCTGCCCACCCGGGCCAACCGGATGCCGGCCGCCGCGAGCTACTTGCGCCAGCCCGGCGACAGCGAGTTCCGGGCGTTCAAGCTCGACGTGCTGCGGGTCCGCGACGGCCTGATCGCGGAGATCACCACGTTCGGCCCGGCGCTGTTCCCGGCGTTCGGCCTGCCGCAGACGCTGGACGCTACCGGGCGGTGACCGCCCGGTAGCCTGCCCGTGTGGCTACCAGGCAGCAGCGGGCGACCTCGTTCGGCACGGTCGCATCCGAGTACGACCGGCTCCGGTCCGGCCCGGCGGACGAGGCGATCGGCTGGCTGCTGCCCGCCGACTGCCGGGCCGTGGTGGACGTCGGCGCCGGCACCGGCAAGCTCAGCCGGGCGCTGGCGGCCAGGGTTCCCCGGGTGACAGCCGTGGAGCCGGACCCGCGGATGCGGGCCGTGCTGGCCGTCCGCTCGCCCGGTGTCCGGGTGCTGGCCGGTACCGGCGAGGCGATCCCGTTGCCGGATGCCAGCGTGGACGGCGTGTTCGTGTCGTCCGCGTGGCACTGGATGGATCCCGCGCTGGCCATTCCCGAGATCGCCCGGGTGTTGCGCGACGGCGGCCGGTTCGGCGTGCTCGGCACCGGCGTGGACCGCGAGGCCGGCTGGCTGCCCGGGGTGCGCCGGTCACCGGATGGCGGCGAACGTGACGAAGCGTGGGACAGGCCGGGCCGCCATAAGGTCGAGCTGCCAGCGGATGGGCTGTTCGGCAACGCCCAGCAGCGGGAGTTCACGTTCACCCGGCCGATGACCATCGACGAACTGGTGGACATGCTGGCCACCTACAGCCGGCTGATCACCGCGACCCCGCAGGACAGGACGGCCGCGCTGGACCACGCGCGGACTGTCCTCACCGAGCGGTACGCCGGCGGCGGCGAGCTGGACGTGCCGATGCGGACCTGGTGCTGGCGCGCGGACCGGGCCGTCCGGGGGTAGGTCCAGGACCGGCAGCGCCGCGCGCCTGGTCCGGGCGCCCAGGGAACAGCCAGGGGCAAGATCGTGCATGTCGCGGAATCCTATGCTTAAGTAAGAGCCCCACCGTTGGTCAACGGCGACCGGAACGGAGCGGACGAGCCCATGCACGAGGTTGTCACCATCGCCACTCCCGGGCTCGGTGACCGCAGCTACCTGGTCCACGACGGCTCGAGCGGCGTCGTCGTGGACGCCCAGCGGGACATCGGCCGGTTCCTCGGGGCGGCCGACGCCGCGGGAGTCCGGATCACCCACGTCGTGGAGACCCACATCCATAACGACTACGTGACCGGGGGGTACGCGCTCGCCAAGGAGGCGGGCGCCGCCTACGTGGTCGCCGCCTCGGAAGACGTCGGTTTCGAGCGGGTACAGGCCCGTGACCACGAGACGTTCGGCGCCGGGAGCCTCGGCGTGACCCCGGTGCACACGCCCGGCCACACGCTGGGGCACCTGTCCTACGTGCTGGCCGAGGGCAGCGGTGAGCCATTCGCGGTGTTCACCGGCGGGTCCATGCTGTTCGGCGCCGTCGGCCGCACCGACCTGATCGCCCCGGAGCTGACCGATCAGCTCACCCGGGCGCAGTACCGCTCGGTACGGCGGCTCGCCGATGAACTGCCGGATCAGGTCGCCGTCTACCCGACCCACGGCTTCGGCAGCTTCTGCTCGGCCACCCAGACCAGTGGCGAACAGTCCACCATCGGCCACGAACGGCACAGCAACGTGGCCCTGCGCGGCGGCGACGAGGACACCTTCGTCAAGGAGTTGCTGGCCGGGCTGAGCGCCTACCCGAGCTATTACGCACACATGGCCGCGGCCAACCGCGGCGGTCCACCGGCCGCCGACCTGACCCGGCCGCGGCCCGCGAGCCCGGCGGAGCTGCGGCGCCGGATCGAGGCCGGTGAGTGGGTGGTGGACCTGCGCAGCCGGCGCGCCTTCGCGGACCTGCACGTCGCGGGCACGGTCTCGGTGGAGCTCGGCGAACCGTTCGCCACCTACCTGGGCTGGGTGCTGCCGTGGGGAGCACCACTCACGCTGATCGGCGACAGCCCGGACCAGGTGGCCGATGCCCAGCTCCAGCTCGCCAGGATCGGGGTCGAGCCGCTCGCGGCCGCTGCGACCGGACCGGTCACCGAGCTGGCCGCCGGCCGCACCGGCAGCTACCCGGTCACCGGCTTCCCGGGCCTGGCCGAGGCGTGGGGACGGGCCGGGATGGTCGTGCTCGACGTACGCCGCCCGGACGAATGGCAGGCTGGTCACCTGCCCGGCGCGCTGCACATCCCGTTCTGGGAGCTGGCCGGGCGGGCCGGCGAGGTGCCAGCGGGCCAGGTGTGGGTGCACTGCGCCAGCGGGTTCCGGGCCAGCATCGGCGCGTCGGTGCTGGCCCGTGCGGGCCGCGACGTTATCCACGTCGACGACGACTGGTCCAGCGCCGCCGGGTCCGGGCTGCCGGTCACCGACCCCGAACCGGCTTAGCCACAGGCAGGGCCCGCGACTAGAGCGGCGTAGGCTAGGGGCGCCTGGTCTGGACCCGGTACCACCTCACAAATCCCCGCGGCACCAGGAGAAACTACAGTGGAACAGCGGCAGGCAGCAGGGCTGCGGCCCGGTGTGAGGCTTGGTGGTACTCCCCTGCACCTGGTCGGCCGGGCCCGGGTGTACGCGTGCGGTATCACCCCGTATGACGTGACCCACCTCGGGCACGCGGCCACCTATGTGTGGATCGACGCCCTGGCCAGGGTGCTGGGGGCGGCCGGTGTCGAGGTGGTCATGTGCCGCAACGTGACCAACGTGGACGACGTGCTCACCGCGGCCGCCAGCCGGGCTGGCGAGCCCTATGACCGGTTCGCCGCCATCCAGCAGTTCTACTTCGACGGCGACATGGCCTCGCTCGGCGTGCGGCGGCCGGCCATGGAGCCGCGGGCGCACGCCCACGTGCCGCAGGTGATCGCCCTCACGGCCGGCCTGCTGGACCGCGGTGCCGCCTACGAGGCAGCCGGGCAGGTCTACTTCCGCGGCGCGGGCATGCCCGAGCGAGCCGGGCTGGACCGGCGCACCGCGTTGGCGCTGTCCGAGGAATACGGCGACCGGCCCGGCGACCCGTTCCGTGACGACCCGTTCGACGTGCCGCTCTGGCAGTCCTCGCACGGGATGGAGCCGGCCTGGGACAGTCCATGGGGCGAGGGCAGGCCCGGCTGGCACGCCGAGTGCGCGGCGATGGCCCTGGAGGTGTTCGGCCCGGCCGTGGACGTGCAGGCCGGCGGCGCCGACCTGCGGTTCCCGCACCACGTCTATCAGGCGGCCATGGTCGAGGCGCTGACCGGCGTGGCGCCATTCGCGCGGGCCAGACTGCAGGCCGGGGTGGTCGGCGTCAAGGGCGCCAAGATGGCCAAGTCCACCGGCAACCTGGTGCTGATCAAGGACCTGCTGGCCGGCTACCCCGCGTCGGCCATCCGGATGCTCATTCTGGGCCGGCGGTGGAACGAGGACTGGGATTACGAACCCGGCGACCTGGAGCAGGCGGCTGTCAGGGTGGACCGGCTGCGGGCCTCGGCGGGCCGCAGGCCCGGTGGCGGCACCGGATCCAGTGAGGCCGCCCGGCAGGCGATCCACACCGCGCTGGCCAGCGATCTGGACGTCCCCACCGCACTGGGGATCGCCGGGGAAACCGGCGGAGAGGTGGCCCAGGAGTTCGCGGACTTCCTGGATCTATAGGTCCACCATCTCCCGGGTGATCGCCCAGCGTTCGTGGTCTCGCCAGGCGCCGTCGATGAACAGGTAATCCGGCGAGTACCCCTCATTGCGGAAGCCGTTGCGCTTGACCAGCCGGAGGGACGCCTGGTTGCCCGGCTGGATGTTGGCCTCCAGCCGGTGCAGGCCCAGCTCGTCGAACGCGTACCGGATGACGAGGCCGAGCGCCTCGGACATGTAACCACGGCCGGCCGTGCCGGCGAACGCCCAGTAGGCGACCGCGGCAGACTGGAACCGGCCGTACACGATGTTGTTGATGTTGAACCCGCCGGCCATGGCGCCGGACGCACGGTCGCAGACGGCCAGGCCGATGTTCACCACCGGCGGGTCGTAGCGCGTCATGAACGTGGCGAACGCCTCCGGTGTGCCCGGCAGTTCCATCCACGGATGGTGCAGGGCGGCGCTGGCCCGGACCAGCCGGGTGAACTCGGCCGCATCCGCTCCGGTGAGACGGCGCAGGAAGACCCGGGGCCCCCTGGCCAGCTCGGTGACCGGCTCCCGCTCGGTACGTTCCGCCATCCCGCTGCCTCACTCCCCGCGCAGGACGATCTCGCCCGGCGCACCGGCCACGACCTTACCGACCACGGCGGCTGGCAGGCCGCGCCGGGCCAGGTGGCCGAACAGTGCGTCCGCCACCCGCGGCGGTGTCGCGAGCAGCAGGCCACCGGAGGTCTGCGCGTCGTGCACCAGCAAAATGATCTCCGGGGGCACGTCGCCGGTCACCGTGAGCGCGTCGTTCATCCTGGCGATGTTGGCCCGGGTGCCGCCGGACACGAACCCGGCGGCGGCCAGCCCGGACGCACCCGGCAGGGCCGGCACCCGGCGGCCGTCGAGTTCGGCCGCCGCGCCGCTGGCCAGCAGCATCCGGTGCAGGTGACCGGCCAGCCCGAACCCGGTGACGTCGGTGCCCGCCACCACCCCCGCGGCCAGCGCCGCCTCGCTCGCGCCCACGTTGAGCCGCGTCATCGACGCCACGGCGGCGCGCAGCACCCGGCCGTCCACGGTGCTGCGCTTGAGCGCGGTCGCGATGATGCCCGTGCCCAGCGGTTTGGTGAGGACCAGCAGGTCACCGGGCGCGGCACGGTCAATGGTGATCAGCCGGCCGGGGTCGGCCAGGCCGACCACGGCCATGCCGTACCGCGGCACCGGGTCCTCGACCGTGTGCCCGCCGGCCACCAGGCAGCCGGCCGCCGCCGCGACCCGCGCGCCGCCGCGCAGTACCGCGCCGAGCATGGCCAGCGGCAGCCCGTCCCCCGGCCAGGCGGCGAGGTTCAGCGCCAGCAGCGGGCGCCCGCCCATCGCGTACACATCCGACATGGCATTGGCCGCCGCGATCGCCCCCCAGTCCGCCGGATCGTCCACGACCGGCGTGAAGAAGTCCGCGGTCAGCACCAGGGCCCGGCCCTCATCCAGCCGGAACACCGCACCGTCGTCGCCCTCCAGCGCCCCCACCAGCAGGTCACCCGACGCCGGCTGCAGCCCGTCCAGCATCGCGAACAGTGCCTCAAGCTTGGCCAGTGGCAGCTTCCCCGCACAGCCCGCTCCCGGCGCAAGCGACGTCAGCCGCGGCACTTGCACCATAGGTGTGGCCATCTGCACGCCCCCAGGCATTCACGCGATCACGGTCAAGCCGAGTTCAACTCGAAGTTCGGGTTCTTCAGCTGAAGAACCCTCCTGGGTGACGGTACGTCTCTTACCTCCGTTCCTCTAAACAAATAAATTCCGGCAACCGGACGGCAGGAATCCCCGCGGCCCCCACCAGCCACGGGCAGTGGCGCCGCACCGGACCTCAGCCGGCCACGCGGACCAGGGCCAGTTCGAGCTGGCCGTACTGGACGGGGCCGAACCTGGCCCAGGCGATGCGGCCTCGGGAGTCAAGGATGTAGGTGGACGGGGTCGTGGACGGCGCGTCGGCGCCGAAGCTGGCGGCGATCAGGTCGTTGGGGTCGTTGATGCTCGGGTAGTCAATGCCGTGGCCCCGCTCGAACGCGAGCCCGGTGGCCGGATCGTCCCGGATGTCGATGCCGACGAAGCGCACGCCAAGGCGCTTGGTGTCGCCCGCGACCCGGGCGAGGACCGGCGCCTCGGCCTGGCAGGGCCCGCACCACGACCCCCAGAAGTTGATCACGACCGGTGCGCCGCGCAAGCTGCTGACGTGCACCGTCGCACCGTTCAGGGTCTGGCCGGAGATGGCCGGGGCCATCGGCCGCTGCGCCACCGGTATCACCGAGCCGACCTCGGGCAGCCCGGCCTTGGAGTCCGTAAGGTGGATGATGCCGACGGCGAACGCCACGATGATCACGGCGAACACCAGCAGGATCGTGCTCCGCCGCTTCATCGCCGCACCACCCACGGTCGCGCACCCACCATCGCGCCATGCTATGAGACCGGGCTCTGAACGGATCGCGGGGCTGGCCGATCAAAACCGCATCACGGCTGTGGCTGGTGTATGTGACCCATCCCACCCCGGGTACTTATACTTATACCCCCAGAGGGTATGCTGTTCGGCGTGAGCGTGCTGGTGACGACCGGGGACAGTCTGCGCGAGGCGTTCTTCATGTTCTGGGAGACGCTGTGGGCGCTGGTGCTGGGGTTCGGGCTGTCCGGGGCGGTGCAGGCGTTCGTGTCGCGGGGGCAGATGCAGCGGGTGATGGGCGGGCACGGTCCGGGGGCACTCACTCGAAGCTCGCTGCTGGGGATGGCCAGTTCGTCGTGCTCCTACGCGGCCACCGCGCTGGCCAAGTCGCTGTTCCAGCGGGGAGCGGACTTCACCGCTGCCATGGTGTTCATGTTCGCCTCGACGAACCTGGTCGTGGAGCTGGGCGTCGTGCTGTGGCTGCTGATCGGGTGGCAGTTCACGCTGGCCGAGTTCGCCGGCGGGGCCATCATGATCGTCCTTCTCGGCCTGGTGCTGCCCCGGCTGATGCCACGGCGGCTGGTCGAGGCGGCCAGGGAGCGGCTGGACCGGGACCAGGCACACGGTGGGCATGCCGGGCATGGTGCGCCGAAGGATGTGGAGCGTGGCTCGCTGGCGCGGCGGCTGCGGCAGCCTTCGGGGTGGGCGGATGCGGCCGGCTACACGATCTCCGACCTGACGATGCTGCGGCGCGAGATCGTCATCGGGTTCATCGCGGCGGGGTTCGTGGCGGTGGGGATACCGGTGAGCTTCTGGAACGCGGTGTTCCTGCATGGGCATGGCGCGCTGACCGTGATCGAGAACGCGCTGGTGGGGCCGTTCGTCGCGATCATCAGCTTTGTCTGCTCGATCGGGAACGTGCCGCTGGCGGCCGCGCTGTGGAAGGACGGCATCAGCTTCGGCGGCGTGCTGGCGTTCGTGTTCGCGGATCTGATCACGATGCCGCTGCTGTTCATCTACCGCAAGCTGTACGGCGGCAGGCTGACGCTGCGGCTGCTGGGAGCGTTCTGGCTGGTGATGAGCGCGGCCGGGCTGGTCACGGAGGTGGTCTTCCAGGCGGCCGGGCTGGTGCCGGCGAAGCGGCCGGTGGTCATCGCCAGCGAGCATCTGAGCTGGAACTACACGACGGTGCTCAACATCGTGTTCCTGGTCCTGCTGGGCGGGATCTACTGGCTGCACCGGAACAAGGACCGGTTCGGCGGCGGGCGGGACTTCGCCAGGGATCCGGTCTGCGGGATGCAGGTCGAGAAGGCGAACCCCGGCGCCGTTCTGTGGGAGGACGGGCAGGAGAGGTACTTCTGCTCCGAGCGCTGCAAGGAGCGGTACCTGAAGGGTCACGAGGTCAGCGTCGCGTAGACGACGATGTTGCTCAGGTAGTGGCCGGTCCGGGTGTCGAAGATGCCGCCACAGGTGATCAGGCGGAGCTGCGGAGTCGGCGTCATGCCGTACACCTTGAGCGTGGGGAACACGTCCTTCCGGTACTCATGCACCGAGTCGACCCCGAACACGGCCAGCCGGCCGTCCTTCTGCCGCACGTAGATCCGGTCGCCCTGGTGCAGCTCGTCCAGCCGGTAGAAGACTCCCGGGCCGGTGTAGGAGTCGACGTGGCCGGCGACGATCGAGGAGCCGACGGCCCCGGGCGCCGGGCTCCCGGTGTACCAGCCGGCCACCGTCGCGGTCCTTGGCACCTGGAGCGCGCCGGACCGGGTGATCCCCAGGTGGATGAGCTGAGCACGCACGCCGATGACCGGGATGGTGAGTGAGACCGGCGGCGGGACTTGGCCGGAGTTCGGCGGCGGCGGTGTCTGCGGCGTACCGACCGGAGGCAGCACCGGCTTGACCGCCGCGACGCGCGGTGGAACATAGTGGTCATGGCTGGCCATCAGCAGGCCGGTGATGCCGGAGGCCAGCATGAGCAGGCCGGCCCCGACCGCGACGAGACCAGGATGGCCAGCCAGCGAGAGCGGGCCGGTCCGCGGCCTGCGGCAGTTCGCCTGGACCGGTGCTGCCGGTGTCATCAGCCGCGAGCCATCGGGGCACGGCTCGCGGCTGGTCCCTCGCATGTCACCGAGCGTGCGATCCGCGGATCACCGGCTGGCGGTTCCCGCGCCGTAGGGTGTCTTTCCGGCCAGTGAAGCGCCGCAGGGTGTCCTTCCGGCCGGTGAAGCAGAGCCACAGCGCCCCGGCGGCTGCCAGCAGCGCGCCGGAGGCCATGGCCGCCACCCACGGCAGCGCAGAGGACCCCGGCCGCGCGGCCATGCCGCCGAACCCGGTCTTGACGCCACCGGCCGGCAGCGCGTTGCTGCCCGCGGCATCGGTCAGGATGTCCAGGGACAGGTGGCCCGGGTCATCGAGCACGACGATCGTGTGCGTGGTGTCGGCGGCCACGGTGAGGCTGGACGAGGCGGACATCGAGCCCCCGGCGGCGTGCAGGTTCACCGTGCCGGGGGCCAGCGGCACGTAGGAGGTGAAGCTGCCGAAGCTGAGGTTCCTGGCGAGGGTCTTGCTGCCGGCGGTCACCGTGACCCGCTGGTCTTTCAGCGAGGCCTGGATCACCCGGACCAGTCCCTGGCCCGAGGGGGTGGTCAGGGTGTCCTCCAGCACCTGCAGCCGCAGGCCCTTGGCCGGACCCATGCCGGCCACCGTGTAGGCGTGGCCCGCCTGGATGTGCACCGTGGTGGACAGCACCGGCGAGGAGGTGGCCGCCGCGCCGGCCGCCCGCATCGCGACGGTGTAGCCACCGGGGTGAACCGTCTCGTAGGGCGAGACCGTGCCATAGCTGACGTGGTGCAGCACGATCATGGCGCTCGTGTCACCCTCGGAGTACAGGTAGACATCGACCGCCGGGGCGTTCGGGGACAGGTGCGCGAGGCGGATCCAGCCGACGGCGGAGGCTCGGGTCGCGGGTGAGGCCATCGCCGTGGGGGCGGCCACGGCGAGCAGCGCGAGCGCGCACGCACACGCGGCTAGCAGGCGGGTGATCCGCCGTGTCACAGTCGCTTCCGGCGCATGGTGAGTCATCGTTCCTCATTCCTGATGCCTGACCGCCATTGGCGGCGGCCCTTGATCTTCACGTAGGAGGGTTTACCTGGTGCTGGGCTGATTCCCGTTGATCAGCCCGAGTGGGGTGGGCGCGCCGAACTGCACGCGCAGTGCGTGGTCCCCGGTGGCGAGCCGTACGGTCTGGATGACCACCGGGAGGTAGGGCGGCTGCTGGCCGTGCAGGAAGCGGGCCAGGGCGGTGAGCTCAGCGTTGCTGTCCGCCGAGCTGCCGCTGATCCCGCCGAGCAGGATCGCCTCGCGCAGCGGCACCCCGGCCGCGGCGCCGTGGGCGGCGTCACCGAACGACACGATGCTCAGCGGATGCAGCGCGGACATGGTCGAGATGGTGAGCAGCAGCCGCGGATCCACCAGGCCGGCCGAGAGCTGACCGCGGGCCGCGGGCTCGGCCGCAATCCTCGGGTCGCGCAGCAGCACGGCGCCGAGCGACTTCCGCGCGGCCACGTCGGCGCTGAGCTGATGCAGGTAGACCGGGGCGCCGTCCGGCGCAACCACGCGCACATCGACCTCGGCGCTGCCGGTGCCGAAACTGGCCAGGGTGAGCGGTGCGTATACCGAGGTCAGGCGGCTGCCGAACTGGCTGCGCAGGGCATCGGTCGCGACCACCACGCTGGAATCGAGTGGATCCGGCGCGTTCGGCCCGAGTACCTCCAGGTTGGCCACCGGGTATCCGTGTGACTGCAGGACCGAGCACATCACCGGGTCACAGGACACGATGCTGTTGCGGCTGACCTGGCCGGCGATCCAGGCCGCCGCCTCGTTGCGGGCGGTCTGCGCGGTCAGCAGGGCGTTGCTCCGCGCGGTGGGCTTGCCGCCCGGCGTGCCGTTCCGGGACAGCGCCACCCCACCGGCTGCCGCCAGCAGCATCACGAGCACCAGGACGGCCGCGCGGATCCACGGCAGCGATCTCGCGCGCTGCTTGGCGGCACTGTCCTCGACGGCACTGTCCTCGACGGCACTGTGCTTGACGGCACGGCCTTTGACGGCACTGTCCTTGACGTCACTGTCCTTGGCGGTGCGATCGCGGTGCGGCCACCGGCGGCTCAGCCACAGGCGCATGGTGGTGGTGATGACCCGTAGCCAGGGGGGTGGCGCCGGCGGTGAGCGGCGCCGCATGCCCGGCACGATCCCGGGTTCGCCGTAGCCGGCCGGCCGGACGCCCGGCTGCCGAATGCCGGGGCCGTGGCCGGTCAGGGCCGGCTGGCCCGGTGAGGCCGGCGGTGGGTGCTGGGCCTGGCCGGCGTCCGGGATGGGAATCCTGATGGCGGGCTGGGGCGCGGTCTTGACGTCGTCCGGGTCGATGACGTCCGGGGGCGGCAGTACCCGCCGGGACTGCTGGACCTGGCGGGCCTGCTGCACCTGCCGGGGCCGCTGGGCTTCGGGGGCTCGGGCATGGCGGGCAGCGTGCATCCTGAGGGCAGGCTGCGGTACGGCCTTGGCTTCGTCCGGATCATCGGCTGTCAGTACGGACCAGGGGGCAGCCGCCGGTACCGCTGCCGGTTCTGGCCGCAGCGGTGGCGCGCTTCTATTCCCTCTGTCCACGGGCCCGCCCCCCGCACCTGTCGATCACGACCCCACCATGCCGCGACCCGAACACCAATGGAACACGGTTCGATCACATATTTCCACTGGAACGGCGAATTTTCGCAGGTAATACTGTTGTGGTGCCAGGTCGAGGTGGCTGCGTAACGCGCGCCCGCAGCCGGAATATGCCTGTTTCGCCTGGTAAGTGGTGGCCCTGCAACCGGTGCGCAGCGACCCGTAGGAGGTTGCGACGGCAGGGCCTGCACCGATCGTCGCGGAGCGCCAGCCTGACCGATAGCCAGGATCCCAGGCAAGATGTGCGGTGGCAGCCGTACGGCTGCCGGCCGCCTAACTGGTGAACTAGTCACCGACAGCTATCAGGAGGAGAAGGTTTTGAATAGCCGGGGCAGCCGAAGAAGCCTGCTGATACTCGCCAGCGCACTCGCGATAGCGACCGCATCCGCCAGTTCCGTAATTCCAGCCAGTGCGACGGTCCGGCCCTCGGTCAGCAATTCAGGAACTCCCCTGGCCGGTTCTCCGTCGAAAGAGCACCAGATCAAAGTGCTGAAAGCTGCCTTGCGCAACATGCAGAAGAATTTCGCCAAGTACCGGGGGGTCACTCCGGGGCCGCAGGACATCTTCGACTACCAGATCGGCAACCTGTGGAAGCAGGGCATCGACGGATTCGGCACGACCGTCGCGGTGATGGAAGGCTGGGACTTCCCTGGCATCGCCAGGTTCATCCACAGCTTCGACCAGAAGTTCCTGCTGCCGGACCCGGCGATCCAGACGATCTTCCCGAACGGCCCGCTGCCGCCCAAGTGCCCGCCCGGCATGGTCAAGCTGGGCAGTTACGGGTCGTGCTCGGCGTGGCAGGGCGAACTCGGCCTGGACGTGATGTCGGTGCACCTGGTCGCGCCGTATGCCAAGATCATAATCTCGGCGACCCCGGCCGACAGCGAGATCAACGCCGACCCGGCCAGCAACGTCGCCATGCCAGAAATGATGAAGGGTGTCGAGTACATCAGCACCCATCGCCTGGCCAACGCCATCTCGATCAGCGATGGCACCGGCGAGATCACCTACCCTTCCGGCGCGGAGGAGATCACCGCGCAGGATCCCGGTGAGCTGTCGGCCGCGGCGGCAGGCATCCCGCTGATGGTGGCCAGCGGGGACTGCGGCGTCGTGCAGAACCTGGCGACCGCCAACAACCAGTGCGGGAACGTGTCGAGGACTCCGGACACCGCAGCCTGGGACGACTCGCCGTGGGTCACCGCCGTCGGCGGCAGCGTCCCCAACCTCACCCGGACCGGGCAGAAGGCGGGCCCCGACCCGCTGTGGCGGTTCTCCGGCGCCGGGTACTCCTCGGTGTTCTCCCGGCCCGGCTACCAGGACAAGGTCGCCGCCGTCACCGGCAGCCCGATGCGCTCGGTGCCCGACATCACCATGGACGCACAGGACGGCACATCCGAGGCTTCCCCGCTGTTCGCCGGCGTGCTCGCGCTGGCGACCCAGGTCAACAAGGCGAACATCGGCCCGGTCAACCCCGCCTTGTACACGATGGGACGGGCCGGTGCGGCCAACGGGATAGCCGACGTGGTGAGGGGGAACAACTCGTTCGCCGGCGTCCCGGGCTTCGCCGCTGCCAAGGGCTTCGACGTGGCCTCGGGCTGGGGCACGGTCGACGCGGGCAAGTTCGTGCCGAGCCTGGTGGCCACCACCCGCGCCGGGGGCGAGGAGGCGCAGGCCCGGCACCAGGCAGCCGCGCAGCTCGCCCAGATCACCCACGGCATCGTGCTGTCCAAGACCAGCACCGCCGGCAATTCGGTCTACCTGCTCGACCAGGGTTTCCTGCCCGGCTACCCGGTCCAGCTCAGCATCGACGGCAAGCCGGTCGCGAAGCTCACCGCGAGCACGCTGGGCTACGTCACCTCCATGATCGATCCCGCGACGCTCAAGCTGGCCGCTGGAAGCCATACGGTGCGGCTGACGAGCATGCTCGTCAGCGCCACGGCGAGATTCACCACCGGCTCATGAAGGCGGTCCAGGTGAGAGCCACCCTGGTGCTGGTGGCTTGCGCGCTCGGGCTGTCGTTCACGGCGCCGGCCAGCCCGGCCGGCGCGCTGGCCCACCAGGCGAGCAGCGGCCCGGTCACCGGGATCACCGGGGTCACCGGCTGGCCGGTGGCCGTGCCGTCGTCGCCGTCGAAGCGGCACCAGATCAAGGTGCTGAAGGCGGTCCTGCGCAAGATGGAGCAGACCTTCCCCAAGTACCGGCACATGACCCCGGGGCCGCAGGACATCTTCGACTACCAGATCGGCAACCTGTGGAAGCAGGGCATCGACGGGTATGGCACGGCCGTCGCCGTGATCGAAGGCTGGGATGACCCCGGCATCGTCAAGGTGGTCGACAGCTTCGACCGGACGTTCGGCCTGCCGAACCCGGAGATCCAGACGATCTTCCCGGCCGGGCCGCTGCCCGCCAAGTGCCCGCCGGGGATGGTCAAGCTGGGCGGCTTCGGCTCGTGTGCCGCCTGGGGTGGCGAACTCACCCTCGACGTGATCTCGGCTCACCTGATCGCGCCGTACGCCAAGATCGTGATCTCCGCGACCCCGGCGGACACCGAGATCCCCGACGACCCGGCCAGCAACGTCGCGCCGCCGGAGATGATGAAGGCGCTGGAGTACATCAGCAGCCATCACCTGGCCAACGCGATCTCGATCAGCGACGGGAACGGAGAGGCCACCTACAGCCACGGCGCCGGGGAAATCACCGCGCAAGATCCTGGGGAGCTGGCCGCGGCCGCTGCGGGCATCCCGGTCACGGTCGCAACCGGAGACTGCGCGGTGGCGATGAACCTGCCGGTGAACGGCGGCCCGTGCGGCAACTACCCCGACACCAGCACCTGGGACGACTCGCCCTGGGTCACCGCCGTCGGCGGCAGCGTCCCGGATCTCGGCCCGGCCGGGAAGCCGCTGGGCCCGGATCCGCTGTGGCGGTTCTCCAGCGCCGGGTACTCCTCGGTGTTCACCCGCCCCGGCTACCAGGACGGGGTCGCCCGGATTACCGGCAGTCCCATGCGTGCACTCCCTGACGTCGTCATGGACGGCCAGGACGGCACGTCGGAGTCGGCGCCGCTGTTCGCCGCCGTGCTGGCCCTGGCCGCGCAGCTCAACCGCGCGAACGTGGGCCCGGTCAACCCCGCCCTCTACCAGATCCTCGGCCCGGCGGGCGCGCGGGACGGCATCACCGACGTCGTCAAGGGGAACGACACGTGCACGTTCTGCACGCCGATGATTCCCGGGTTCACCGCGGTCAAGGGATTCGACGTGGCTTCGGGCTGGGGCACGATCAACGCGAGCAGGTTCGTCCCGAGCCTGGTCGCCGCCACCCGCGCCGAACACTCCGAACGCCGCGCCCGGGCGCAGGCGAGCGCGCAGCTGCGCCGGCTCGAGCACAACGTCCAGCTGTCCGGCACGCATACCGCCGGCGACCTGGTCTACCTGCTCGGCCAGGGGTTCCTGCCGCGCCATCCGGTCGTGCTCGGCATCGACGGCCGCACGATCACCACGCTGACCGCGAGCACGCTCGGCTATGTCACGTACATGATCGACCCGGCCACGCTCAAGCTGTCCCCGGGCAAGCACGTGGTCACGCTGTCGAGCATGCTCATCACGACCACCGGCAGATTCACCAGCTCCTGACCTGTGTGCCATTGCCCGGCCGGGACGGCCCGGCCGGGCCGTCCCGGCCGGGCTGCGGTGGTCAGCGCCTGGCGTCCCGCTGCGCGGCGAGCAGCGGGATGGCGGCGATCTTCTCGTCGGTCAGGTCCTCCCAGCGGATCCCGGCGGGCGGCCGCGGCCCGTGCAGCTCGCGGCAGTCAATGACCCGCTCAGGTGTGACGATCAGGTCCACCAGCACGTCGTGACCGGTCAGCGGGATCGCGGCGGCCGGGCGAAGCTGCAGTTCGTGCACCGTGGTGACCGTGACGGTATCCGGCCCGATCAGGCCCGCCGCCGTGGCCAGCGCGAACTCCAGGTCGGCGAACCCGCCGCCCTTGCCAAGGCGGGCCCCGTCAAGGCCGGCCGCCACGCTGCCCATCACCACCAGGTCCACCGGGGACAGCCCGGCCAGCTCGACCCGCCGGGCCGAGCGGGACGCACCCTTGATCGAGGAAGCGGCGCGCGGCGGCTCCCGCAGGTCGCCAGGGTCCAGCGCGAAGAACGGCTCGGGCCCGGCCAGCCGCGGCACCGCCATGTAGACGGTCTTGCCGTCCTCCAGCGCGCGCTGGCGCACCGGCCACTGCGCGGAGTCCGGGTTGGCCTTCACCGTGGCGGCCGCCTGCCATTCGGGAGTGCCGCGCAGCAGTTCAGCCGCGGCCTCGGCACCGGTGAAGTTAGGGATGCGCCCGGCGGCACCGGGGAACCGCGCCACCTTCGCCGCCCGCATCGCCGACCACACCTCCTGGCGCAGCCCGGCCTTGGCGGCCAGCACATCGGCCGGGCCGCCAGCATCGTGGTCATGACGGGGCACCGGACGGACCATGCCCCTATCCTGGCCGGCCCGGCGCCCCGTCAAGCAGGCCGGTGAGGATCCGGGCCAGCAGGTAGCCGTACGTGTCCGCCGGATCGTAGGCTCCGGCCGCCGCGGTGGCCGCCGCGTCCTGCGTGAGCAGCCGGGTGAGCCGGGGGTGTTTCCCCGATGCCACGGCGTGCTGCAGGTAGGCGACGTTGCGGTTGTGCAGCGCCGAGCCGCCCGCCAGCTCGTGCTGCACGAACAGCGCACAGATGCCGTTGAGCGTGGCAAACGCCTCCAGCTTGGTGACAAGGCTGGCCGGATGCGGCTCCAGCACGGCCAGGACGTGCTCGAGCATGGCGATACCGTTGGGCCCGAGCACGGGGCGGGTGAGATCAGGCCGGCCCACCCAGGGATGACGGAGCATGATCGTGCGGGACTGTTCGCCGAAGGCCACCAGGTCGGCCAGCCAGTCCCCGCTCGGCTCGGGCAGCAGGTACTCACCGCCCACCGCGTCGGTCATGAGGTCGAGCAGATCCTCGCGGGTCTCGACATAGCGGTACAGCGAAGCCGCGCCCGTGCCCAGCTCCGCCGCGACCCGCCGCATCGACACCGCGTCCAGGCCCTCACGGTCGGCGATACCCACCGCCGCGGCGGTGATCCCGGCCCGGCTGCGCTGGGCCGGCCGCCCCACGGCGGCCCGCTCCGGCCGCATCCAGATGCTGGTCGTCATCGGCCCTCTCCTGTCCCGCGCTCACGGTCGGCGCAGCGTGTGCAGGCTGTAACTGCTCACCCTGAATGTCTCCGGCTTGCCGTTGGTGGACGCCACCTCGAACCCGGACCCGGCCTCGGTGAGGGTGGCATTCGACGGAGGGACTCCCTTTCGGCAGCGCTCCCCAACCGGTACTTTCGCCGGCCGGTGCCGGGGGTGCAACGACGCGTGTGCTTGAGTTGGTGATGGCGCGAGTCTTGCCCGTTTCGTCAAGGAGGCCTGGCATGCCTGCTCCCTCACTTTCCCTGGCCTACCTGCCCGGTTTCGGTAACGAGCACGTGAGCGAGGCCGTCGCCGGGGCGCTGCCGGCCGGGCGTAACTCGCCGCAGAAGGCGCCGCTGGGACTGTACGCCGAGCAGATCAGTGGGACCGCGTTCACCCAGCCCCGCGCCGTCAACAGGCGCACCTGGGTCTACCGGATCCTGCCGTCCGCCGCGCACCCGCCGCTGCGCCGGATCGGCAACGGCCTGCTGCGCAGCGCGCCGTTCACGCAGACCGAGCCGAACCCCAACCGGCTGCGCTGGAACCCACCGCCCATCCCGGCGGGCACCGACTTCATCGACGGCCTGTACACGGTCGGCGGGAACGGGGACACTCTCAGCCACGCTGGAATCGGGATCCACTGGTATGCGGCGAGCGCGTCCATGGTGGACCGGTACTTTGTGGACGCGGACGGCGAGCTGCTGATCGTGCCGGAATCCGGTGGCCTGCTGCTGCACACGGAGCTGGGCATCCTGCACGTGACCCCCGGGGAGTTCGCGGTCATCCCGCGTGGCATCCGGTTCCGGGTCGAACTGCCCGGCCAGACGGCCCGCGGTTACATCTGCGAAAACTACGGTGCCCTGTTCACCCTGCCCGAGCGGGGGCCGATCGGGGCGAACGGGCTGGCGAACGAGCGCGACTTCCTGGCTCCGGCCGCCGCCTACGAAGAGGTGCGCCACACCGTGCAGGTGGTCCAGAAGTTCGGCGGCAACCTGTGGGCGGCGGACTATGACCACTCCCCGCTCGACGTGGTCGCCTGGCACGGGGACTACACCCCGTACAAGTACGATCTGGCCAACTTCATGGTCATCGGCACGATCAGCTTCGACCACCCGGACCCGTCGATCTTCACGGTGCTCACCTCCCCCACCGACTCCCCCGGGCTGGCCAACGCCGACTTCGTCGCGTTCGCGCCGCGCTGGCTGGTCGGTGAGGACACGTTCCGGCCCCCATGGTTCCACCGCAACATCATGAGCGAGTTCATGGGCCTGGTCCGTGGCGTCTACGACGCCAAGGCCGAGGGTTTCCTGCCGGGCGGCGCCAGCCTGCACAACTCGTTCAGCTCACACGGCCCGGACGCCGAGACCTTCGAGCGGGCCAGCGCCGCCGACCTGGCCCCACAGAAGATCGACGACACGCTCGCCTTCATGTTCGAAACCCGCTGGCCCATCGTCACCACCCAGCACGCCATGGACGCCCAGCACCGCCAGCCCGGCTACGACGAGGTCTGGCGCTCCCTGACCCCGCGGTTCGGATCACCCTGAGCCTCGCGGCCGGGAACGGGTGAGGTGAGTTCAGGCCAGCATGTTCGGGTTGCCGATGACCCAGCGCCCGGTCCTCAGGCCGCTCGGCGCCCGCGCGCATGAGCGAACCTCCTTCTCAGAGCTGGAGCTTGAAGCCTTCGTGTGAGGCGGTGAAACCGAGCCTGGCATAGAACCGGTGCGCGCCTTCGCGCTGCTTGTCGCTGGTGAGCTGGACCAGGGCACAGCCACGGCGGCGGGCCTCGGCGACGGCCCAGGCGATCATGGCTTCGCCCAGCCCGTGGCCGCGATGGCGGCGGCTCACCCGGACCGCCTCGATCTGGGCCCGCAGGGCGCCCCGCCGGGACAGGCCCGCGATGAAGGTGAGCTGCATGGTGGCCGCCACACTGCCGTCCCCGGCCGTCACCACGAGCAGCATCTGCCGCGGGTCAGCCTCCACCGCGTCGAAGGCGCTGCGGTAGGGCGCCAGCCCGGCGGCCGGCATGTCCTCGCGCCCGGCTCCGAGCTCGTCGTCGCAGAGCAGGGCGACGATGGCCGCTATGTCGCCGGCCGTGGCGCGGCGGATGACGAACCGCTCCCTTCCCACCGGCAGTGTCGCGAGCTGGGTCACGCGAACCAGCTTGGCACACCCCTCCGGCAACGGGCCGGCCAGGTTTGACCGGATCTTGCCCTGAGATACGCGGGACGGCCGCACCGTCCTCGCGATAATGGTGGGCATGAACCGCCGACCGCAGGCGCTGAGGGTTCCCGAGGTCACCGTCTACTTCTGGGTTATCAAGGCGCTGTCGACAGCCATGGGCGAGTCAACCTCGGACTACCTCGTGCACCGCATCCACCCGGTGCCCGCCGTCCTGCTGGGATTCACCGGCTTCGTGATCGCCATGGTGCTGCAGCTTTCCATGCGCCGGTACCTGGCGTGGACCTACTGGTTCGCGGTGGTCGGGGTCGGCGTGTTCGGCACGATGGCGGCCGACGTGCTGCACGTCGGCCTCGGCGTGCCCTACCCGGCTTCGGCCTCGCTGTACGCGGTGGTGCTGGCCGCCGTCTTCATCGTCTGGGAACGCACGGAGAAGACCCTTTCCATCCACAGCATCGACACCACCCGCCGCGAGCTGTTCTACTGGGCGGCCGTCGTGGCCACGTTCGCGCTCGGCACCGCGGCAGGCGACCTGAGCGCGTACACCTTCCACCTGGGCTACTTCTTCTCGGGCGTGATGTTCCTGTGCATCATCGCCATCCCGGCCATCGGCTACCGGGCGTTCCGGATGAACTCGATTCTCGCCTTCTGGTTCGCCTACGTGGTGACCCGGCCGGTGGGAGCCTCGTTCGCCGACTGGTTCGGCAAGCCGCACAAGCTGCACGGCCTGGGATTCGGCAGCGGCGAGGTCGCCCTCGTCCTGACGATCATCATTTTCTGCCTGGTCGCGTTCCTGGCCATCACAAAGGCTGACCTGCAAAAGCCCGCAGCCCAAGCCGAGCCCGCCGCTCAGCCCATGCGGGACAGCCGGTCAGGCCGGTAACGATGACAGCTTGGCCCGGGAGCACCTTGTCACGTAGGGCATGGTGATCCGGCCGGCGCCGGCCAGCGCCGGATGGGTGCCGAGCAGGTGCCGCACGCGGGCCAGGACGGCCGCACGCTCCGGCTCGGGCATCGTGATGATGTAGCTCCGCGATGCGACCAGGTCGAGCAGTTCGGCCGGCCGCATGCTCCGGCCCCATTCGACATCGAACCGCTCCACCGGGCCGAACGGCGGGCCGACCGGCGGGGCAAGGCTGCCGTTGTCGGTGTAGTCCGGGGTGTGGATGATCTGGGTCAGCTCGGCCACCCAGTCCACCCGCTCATCCCGCATGTTCCAGACCAGGCCGAGTTGCCCGCCGGGGGTGAGCACGCGGGCCACCTCGGGGACCGCACGCACCGGATCGACCCAGTGCCAGGCCTGCGCGACCAGCACTACGTCGACGGTCTGCGCGGGCAGCGGGATCTCCTCGGCGGTCCCGGCCAGCAGGGTGACTTCGGGCAGCGCCCGGGCCAGCTCGGCACGCATGCCCGCCGACGGCTCGACCGCGATCACCTCCAGCCCGCGCCCGGCCAGTCCCCGGGTGAGCTTGCCGGTGCCCGCACCAAGGTCGAGGACGCGGCCCGCGGACGGCGGCAGCAGCCAGTGGATGGCCTCGTCCGGATAGGACGGCCTGACCCGCTCGTAGACATCCGCCGCGGCCCCGAACGAGGCGGCCTGCACTTTCCTGCGTTCCAGATTGGCCACAGATCCAGTATCACAGTGCTACCCAGAGGCGTCGTTTGGCCGGGACGGCTAGGCTCGGGGTCATGCACATTCCCAGCCCGTCGATAAGCGGTTTCCACATCGGCCCGCTGGAGATTCACTTCTACGCGCTGATGTACCTGATCGGCATCGCGCTGGCGATCTGGATCACGCGGCGCCGCTGGACAGCCAAGGGCGGCAACCCCGATCTCGTCACCGACGTGGCGATCTGGTCGGTTCCGGCCGGGATCATCGGCGGGCGGATCTACTTCGACATCACCACGCCGATGGACATCCCGCACGTGTGGTACGGCGTGTTCGCCGTGTGGAGCGGCGGCCTCGGTATCTGGGGCGGGATCGCACTGGCGGCGGTGGTCGGAGCGTGGCGGGTGCGCCGGGCGGGCGCGAGCGTGGCGGTCTTCATGGACGCCGTCGCACCGGCTCTGCTGGTCGCCCAGGCGGTCGGCCGGATTGGCAACTACTTCAACAAGGAACTGTTCGGCAAGCCGACCAGCCTGCCCTGGGGCCTGGAGATCCCGGTTCAGTACCGGCCGCCCGGCTATACCGCCTTCCGTACCTTCCAGCCGTCGTTCCTCTACGAGCTGATCTTCAACCTGGCGCTGGCCGCGGTGCTGGTCTGGCTTGGCCATCACCGCAAGGTCCGGCCGCCGGGGCTGTTCGCCCTGTACGTGGCCGGGTACTCAGCCTTCCGGATCTTCGAGGAAACCATCCGGATCGACTCGTCCGAGCACTTCCTCGGCCTGCGGCTGAACCTGTTCGTCGCCATCGCGCTGACCGTGGCCGGCCTGGCCTGGTTCGCCTGGACCCAGCTCAAGGGCAAGCACGACCCGGATGAGCCGGCCGGCGGCACGTTCCCCGGCGATACGGACGGCGCCGCCGAGACGGCCGGGACCCAAGCCGCCACGGCGCGCGGCGAGGAGACCGCAGATGGCTCCGCCGAACCGGCCGGGACCCCCGAGCCCAGCGGCGAACTCCCGGAGAGCGTCTCGCCGGGCTCTTCAGACGAGCACAGGTAACAGCGGGTCCACCCGCACGGCGAGGGTGGCCCGGTCGACGCTGAGCACGGAGCCGTTGGGCAGCGTGGTCCAGCCGTCCTGCGGCCAGCCGCTGGAACCGACGACGACGGCATCCGGCATCTGCCGGCAGGCGAGGTCGAAGTAGCTCTCGGGCTCTTCTGGTGAGCCGCGTTCCCTGATGGACTGCGCCGGGATCAGCGCGGGGTCGTGCCAGGAGATCGCATACAGCGCGCCGGGCGCCAGCAGGATCGCGTTCAGGCAGTTCGGCGTGTAGTTCTCCCGGATGTGGCGGACCGTGCCGGTTACCGCCGCCAGCACGTCGCCGCCGTTCGCATCGAGCCCGGCCAGGATGTGCAGGAAGTAGCGCTCGCTGTCGGTGGTGCCGGTGAGCTGCCGTTCCCAGGCTGGCGGGAGCAGTTCGGCCAGCCTGTCCTGTGGGCGGATCGCCCCGTTGTGGGCCAGGGCGAAGCCGTCGCGGGCGAACGGGTGGGAGTTGCGCTGCTCGACGGGCAGCCCGGGAGTCGCCCAGCGCAGATGGACAAGCCCGATGTCGCCGAGTGGCTGCCTGGCCAGCCGCAGATAGTCCGGATCCTTGTGCGCCCGCAGCGGCGACTTGGTCACGCGCAGATCGCCGCCATCCTGCGCAGCCATGCCCCAGCCGTCGGCATGCCACTGTGACAGGGCGGTGAACGCGCCCAGCGAAGGCTCGCCGACGAGATCCGCCACCGAGGCATCCGTGCGTGAGCAGTAACCCAGGACCCGGCACATGATCACAGACTACTGACGTCACCCGGCCCGCGCGGCTGGTTAAACCAACCTTGCTTGACAAATCAATCGTGCTTGATATAGTTAACACAGCCACAGCATCCCAAGAGGAGAGACAGATGACCGACACCAAGACCTTCAGCCAGGAGGTCCAGAACCAGATCCTGGACACGATCCGCAAGAGCCAGGAGACGGTGACCGACGCGATCAGGACGTGGGCCGAGACGGTTGAGTCGATCACGCCCGCGCTGCCGGTGCCGTCCGTGCCCTTCGCCGGCAAGCTGCCCAAGCCCGAAGATCTGGTCGCGAACGCCTACGACTTCGCCGAGAAGCTGCTCGCGTCGCAGCGGAAGTTCGCCGAGGACGTCATCGAGGCGACCGCCCCGGTCCTCGCCGCCAAGAACTGACCCCGGCACAGCAGAACCATTCGTGCGCGGCCAGCAAGGCCGCGCACGAACTCATTCCAGCACCGACGGCACCGGCCCCCAGGCGGACGAAACCCGGATCGACACCCTCCGGTGGCGGACGAAACCCGGACCGACCACCCTGAGCCGACCCCCCAGGCGGACGAAACCCGGATCGACACCCTCCGGTGGCGGACGAAACCCGGTTCGACCACCATGAGGATGCCGGTCGATGTGACAAGGACGGGGTTGGCAGGGGCGCTGTGGCGGACGAAACCCGGAT
>Ga0209167_10000376_pt1 | contig 35327 bp, 33 predicted proteins | sample Coa_R1_9_FD_187154 | JGI IMG/M metagenome (GOLD analysis project Ga0209167, IMG submission 187154) | Surface soil microbial communities from Centralia Pennsylvania, which are recovering from an underground coalmine fire - Coalmine... | ecosystem: Environmental > Terrestrial > Soil >...
AACACCGCCGTCTCATTTTTGAATCTCAGCGATGAGGTCACCCAGGTGCAGCTGAGCGCCGGCACACTGCTCGTGCGGGTACGCGAGCTCGCCGACAATGAGACTTATGAGATCGACACGCCGAATCTCGCGTTTTCAATTCTGCGACCCGGCCTGTACCGGCTGAGCGTCGATGAGTCCGGAAGCAGCACCTTGGTGGCAGTGCGCAGTGGCCAGGGCGAAGCGACCGGCGGTGGCGCCGCGTATGCCGTGCGTGCCAATGAGACCGATGTGTTCTCCGGCACGGACCAGCTCACCGAAGCCTCCCAGCCCGGCGGATCTGAGGATGCATTCGATGTCTGGAGCGCCAGCCGCGACGGTCGCTGGGACGCTTCCGTCTCCGCGCGCTACGTTTCCCCGGACGTCATCGGCTACCAGGATCTGGACGGCCAGGGCACCTGGAACCAGACGCCCGATGACGGCTACGTGTGGTTCCCGCGGCAGCTCGAGGCCGGCTGGGCGCCGTACCACTTCGGGCACTGGGCCTACATAGCGCCCTGGGGCTACACGTGGGTGGATGATGCGCCGTGGGGCTTCGCGCCGTTTCACTATGGTCGCTGGATTTCGTATCGCGGCGCCTGGGGCTGGGTGCCGTGTCCGCCCCGACCCGAGGGGGTGGTCTACGTTCGGCCCGTGTACGCACCGGCGCTCGTGGCCTGGGTCAGCGTCGGCGCGGGCGTTGCATGGTTTGCCTTGGGGCCACGTGAAGTCTACGTGCCGTCGTACCCGGTGAGTCGCGGTTACGTCAGAAACATCAACGTCTCGAATACCACCGTGAACACCACCGTCATCAACAACGTCTACAACACGACGATCATCAACAACAAGACCGTGAATGTGACGAACGTGACCTACGTGAATCGCGGTGTCCCGGGCGCGGTGGCGGTGACCACGTCGCAGGCATTCGCCTCGGCTCAGCCGGTGTCGAGAAACATCGTGCGGGTCGACCCGCACGCGATGGCGAGCGCTCAGGTGCGGGCGCTCGCGCCCGCCGCCGTGCCGACCAGACAAGCGGTTCTCGGCTCCCGGCCCGCGAGCGCGAAACCGCCCCCGGCGGCCGTGCAGACCCGGGCCGTCGTGGCGCGCAGAACACCGCCGCCACCGCCACCTGCGTTTGATCGGCGCCAGGCAGCGATCGCTAGCAATGCCGGGAAGCCGTTATCGATTGCGCAGGCCCGACAGATTCAGGCGGGCGTCACGCAACGAGCCGCAGCGGTCCGCATCGCCCCGCCGGCGACGCCGCATGTCGCGACGCAGCCGACTGTCAGATCAGGCGTGCCGGTTACCGAGCCGCCACCGCGCGCCGACCGGCCGCCCGCGCGGCCGCCGGTTGCCGCTTCGAGTCCATCGATATCGCGCGCGGTTCATCCGAACGAGCTCCCGGCGGCGCCCAGGCCCCCGTCCCCCAGCATCGCGAACTCGGTGCTCGAGCGTCAGGCGCTGCAGGAGCAGCAGCAGCTGCGCGCGGCTCAGGAGCAGCAGCGACAACAGGTTCAGCGACAGCAGGAACTCGAGCATCAGCGGCTGGCACAGCAACAGGCGGACGAGGCGCGGCGAGCGCAGCTTGAGCAGCAGCATCAGCAGCAGACCCAGGCATTGCAGCAGCAGCACCTGCTGCAGCAGCAGCAGCTGCAGGTAAAGCAGCAGGAGCAGAAGCGTCAGGTCGAAAGCCAGTCAAAGCCGGCTGCCAAACCTGCTGAAAAGTCTTCCGAGCCTGCAAATCGCCAGGACCGCCCGCCGGGTCACACGCCGTAGGCACGTCGTCCGGGCATTACCATCGCAGTCAAGCGCGATGCGCATCCTGGCCGTAAGGGAAACAGGCACTTGGAACCGAAAGGAACGGGACTCGTCGCCGCTGCCTTCTGGATGAGGTTAGACATCTTGTACCTTATAAGGTACACTGTACCGTGAGAGGTACAGAGACGGAACGGCTGCCCTGAAACGCAAGGTTCTGCCGGCCAGTTTTTACAGAACAGCCACGGGTGCCGAGCCCGTGCGCAAATGGCTGAAGGCGCTCTCGCGCGATGACCAGCGGATCGTGGGGACGGACATCGCTACGGTGGAATTCGGGTGGCCGGTGGGTATGCCAACCTGTCGGCCGTTGGCGTCAAGGCGCGGGCTTTTGGAGGTGAGGAGCTCTCTGACCCAAAACCGGATCGCGCGCGTCCTGTTCTGTATAAATCAAGGACAGATGGTGCTCCTGCATGGGTTCATCAAGAAGACACAGCAGGCGCCCGAGAATGATTTGGACCTCGCTGTGAAGCGGCAGAAGGAGGTTGAAGGTGGCAAAGCGGCGAAATAAGCATGTGGGCTCTTCGTTCGATGAGTTTCTGCGGACGGAGGGGCTTTACGAGGAAGTGACAACTCTTGCTTGGAAGCGGGTGTTGTCCTGGGAAGTCAGTGAAGCGATGAGGAAGGGGCGTATCAGCAAGAGCGAGATGGCAAAGCGGATGGGCACCAGCCGCAGCCAGCTTGAGCGGCTCCTCGATCCGGAAAACCCTCACGTCCTGCTAGAGACCGTCCAGAAGGCTGCCACCGCCGTCGGTAAGCGGCTCACGATCGGATTGACGGACGCCCCACGCGCGGCCTGATGCAGAATGGTGGGCGGTACTGGGATCGAACCACTGGCCCCTGCCGTGTGAAACGGAAGTAGGGTGCTTACGAATCAACGATATGCGAGCGGTGCCCCCAATTGCAACAAGGACTTGTTGTCATTTGATATCACTTGATATCACTTGATATCACGCAATGTCACGACCGCACTGTCCCAAAATTGTCCCAGACCCGCGATCCGCCTGCGGCCGCCGCGATGCGAGAGGGGTAGCCTAACGTCGTGGCTCGTTCTCAACGAAAGGGGAAATCATGACGAAGCAAAGGCACATCCTCGCGCTCGTGACGCTAGCCGGCGTCACCGTTGCATGTCTACTCGCCGCGCGCCCTGCGGCAGCTTCCGATCAAGGGAGCTGGCCAGCCAGTAAGGCCACCGCTCCCACGCCAAAGGTCGCGGGTATGCCGGCAGAGCTGGCAAAAAACTTGGCCAACTTCGACGACCTCGATTTCCACGTCTACACCGGCCAGCAGTGGGAGAACCTCCACAAGAGTCATGCACAAGACATCGTTGTGCATTACCCGGATGGCCACACGACCAAAGGAATTCCCGATCACATCAAGGAGCTGAAGTTCATGTGGACGTTTGCGCCGGATAACCGCATCACCGAGCATCCGGTGCGCTTTGGGACTGGTGACGCCGAATGGACCGCTGTCATGGGTTTTCTGGACGGCACTTTTACCAAGCCCATGACTTTAGCGGATGGCACCGTCATTCAGCCGACGGGAAAGGCTTACCATCTGCCGATGGCGACACTGGGGCATTGGAACAAGCAGGGCGTCATGGCCGAGGAATATCTGTTCTGGGATAACGCTACGCTGATGAAGCAGATCAGTGTTGGCAAATAACTGACAAGGCAATCGGGTGTCTCCGGACACCGGATTGCCATCCGGCCGAACGGGTGCTCATGGCCGGTTCCTGACGCTCTTGACGCGCGAGAGCGCTGCGCGTGTGCGAGCAAGGATTGGTTGGCGTGAGGCCGAGCTAGCCTTGTAGCTGCAGTGCTGTGGCCACGGCCGCGAGTCGCTTATCCAGCGTCCAAAAAGGAAGCTTGGCCAACCTCGCTGATGCGAGCAGGTGCAGGTCGATCCAGCCCAGGCCTCGCCCCATCAGACGATGGCTTTCGAGAAACGCGAGCGCTTCGTCGTGACTGCATAACGGCGCGTGCGGTAGCGCGCTGAGAGCACTCAGCACCTTATCTCGTTGCGCGAGGTTGCCACACGCCAACTCCCCCACAACGAAGGAATGTGTCCAAACCTGCGTTTGTTCCAGCAGCGCAACCAGCGTGGCGTTACGTCGACGCAGATGGTCAACCCAGACGGACGTATCGACCAGCATCTCTAGCTGTCTAGCGGGCGTTGCGCGCCCACCGGCGGGGGATCGGCTTGAGACGCCGCTCGGTTCCACCCAGCGCGGCTAATCTGCGCGCATTCTCGCGCGCGATCAGGGCCTGCAACCCGGCATGCAGTACGGCGGTCTTCTCCCGTAGGCCGCTTAGTTCCTGGGCCCTGGCTAGCAGGGCGTCATCGATGATTAGAGTCGTCCTCATATGCATCAATATGGCTCATTGATGCAGATTGGTCAACGGCAAAATCAATACGCCGAGGCCTCTGCAAAGGGCCTCTCTCGGTGCCCAGTGTCCCAAATTGTCCCAGATCCGCGTGAATCAACCTGAGGGAAGCTCAGGAAGCTTTTGTTCTGATGGTGGGCGCGGGGCGTCTACGAGACGTCCGCGCCAGATCGCTTGCTCATTGCAACTCTCCCATACTCGAGGGGGAGTTAGATCTTGCCGTGAAGCGGCAGAAGGAAGTGGAAAGTGGCAAGACGTCGAAATAAACATCTGGGCTCTTCGTTCGACGAGTTCCTGCGATCCGAGGGGCTTTACGAGGAGGTGACAACGCTTGCTTGGAAGCGGGTGTTGTCCTGGGAAGTCACTGAGGTCATGAAGAAAGGGGGTATGACCAAGAGCGAAATGGCCAAGCGAATGGGAGCCAGCCGCAGCCAGCTAGAACGGCTCCTTTGAGAATCCGAACGTGCTGCTTGATACCGTCCAGAAGGCCGCGACCGCCGTCGGCAAGCAGCTCACGATCGGCCGACGGACGCCCCGCGGGCGGTCTGACTTTGGGTTGGTGGGCGGTACTGGGATCGAACCAGTGGCCCCTGCCGTGTGAAAGCAGTGCTCTACCGCTGAGCTAACCGCCCTTTTTAAGGGACCGGAAGTCTATAGGCGGCCCTGCACCAAGGCAACAACCCTTGGTACCATGCGCGCCCCTCCGGCATTGGCACCTCTCTCATGACCGTCGTCACGCGCTTCGCCCCCAGCCCCACGGGGATGCTCCATCTCGGGGGCGTCCGCACCGCGCTTTTCAGCTGGCTGTACGCGCGCCGCACCGGCGGCAAATTCATCCTGCGGGTCGAAGACACGGACCGTGAGCGTTCGACCGATGAGGCGGTGCGTGTGATCCTCGATGGTATGACGTGGCTCGGGCTGGGCGCGGATGAGGGCCCTTACTTCCAGTCGCAGCGCTTCGACCGCTACCGCGAAGTCATTGCCGAGATGCTGAAAGCCGGCAGCGCCTACCACTGCTACTGCACGAAAGAAGAACTGGACGCGTTGCGCGAGCAACAGATCGCGCGCAAGGAGAAACCGCGCTATACGGGGATCTGCCGCGAGCGCACCGCGCCGCGTGCCGGTGTCAGTCCGGTGGTGCGTTTCCGCAATCCGCTCACGGGAGCGGTGGTGGTACAGGATCTGGTGCACGGGCCGGTAACGTTCCAGAACACCGAGCTCGATGATCTCATCATCGCGCGTTCCGACGGCACGCCCACCTACAACTTCTGCGTGGTGGTGGACGACCGGGACATGGGCGTCACGCATGTCATTCGCGGCGACGATCACCTCAACAACACTCCGCGCCAGATGAACATGCTCGAAGCGCTGGGTGCGACGCCGCCAGCGTACGCGCACGTGCCCATGATCCTCGGGCCCGATGGCGCCAAACTCTCCAAGCGCCATGGAGCGGTGAGCGTACTGCAGTACCAGGAGGAGGGATTCCTTCCGGATGCGCTCCTTAACTATCTGGTGCGGCTCGGCTGGTCGCACGGCGACCAGGAGATATTCACGCGCGAAGAGATGATCGCAGCGTTCGACATCCACGACGTGAACAAGGCGGCCTCCGCGTTCAACCCGGAAAAGCTCCTATGGCTTAATCAGCAGCACATGGTGCGCGCGGCGCCCGCGTCGCTGGTGCCGCACCTGCGCGCGCAGTTGCAGCCCCTCGGAGTCGACAGCACCGATCAGGCGCTGCTTGAAGGGGTGATCCTCGCGCAGCGCGAGCGCGCCAAGACCATGAAGGAGATGGCGCAGAACAGCCGCTTTTTCTTCACCGACAACCTCGAACTCGATCCGAAGGCCGCGGCGAAGCATCTCGCGGGTGATTCGCTGCTGTTGCTGAGGAAGGTCCGCGAGCGGCTCGGCGCAGTCGATGTGTGGGATGCGGCGGGAATTCACGCCGCGTTGAATGACCTCGCGACGCAGCTGGGCGCCGGACTGGGCAAGATTGCGCAACCCCTGCGTGTGGCGGTGACGGGCACCGCCGTTTCCCCGCCCATCGACGCGACACTTGCACTCCTGGGGCGCGCGCGCAGCCTTGCGAGGGTAGACGCGGTGCTCGCCCGTGCGTAGCCACGCTTGACAAGCTCAAGGGGGGTGCGTAGCGTCCGCCCGCTTCGCGTGGGGCCATAGCTCAGCTGGGAGAGCGCTTGCATGGCATGCAAGAGGTCGACGGTTCGATCCCGTCTGGCTCCACCAACAAAATCAGTGAATTACGCGGGAACATTCATTACTCTGCGTATTCGTGTCCCCATCGTCTAGAGGCCCAGGACATCGCCCTTTCACGGCGGTAACAGGGGTTCGAATCCCCTTGGGGACGCCACTGATTTTGAGGAGACTTGTTGATTAGGCGAGCGGCTCCTGCGGGAGCCGTTCGTCGTTCTCGGGATGTCAGCGCAGCTGCTGTGGGTAAACGCCGCGCACGCGCCCGAACAGGCGCGTGAGACCGAACAGTGCATCGAGCGCCGGGGTGGCGACCGCGACCCGGGCACCAATTTCACGTACCGCGCCGACCAGCGCATCCAACTCGAGCCCGCGGCCGGCTTCCACGTCCTGCAGCATCGAGGTCTTGAAGGCGCCGAGTTTGCGGGTCACGGCGAAGCGGTCCCGCGCCGATTGCTGCACCTCGCAGCCAATACGCGCGCCGATCACCGCCGCCTCGCGCATGGCAGCTGCGCAGAAGGCGCTGATGAGTTCATCGTCCAGGATGCGGTCCGTGGTCGCGCCCGTCAGCGCCGACACAGGATTCATGGTCATGTTGCCCCATAACTTGTACCACGCGTCATAACGGATCCGGCTCGAGCAGGTAACCTCAAACGTCGCGCGGGTGAATACCTCGCCCAGGTGTGCCACCCGATCCGACTGTTCGCCATTGGGCTCGCCGATGATCAGGCCGCGTCCCATGCGATGAGTGGCAACGCCCGGTTCGGTGCTGGCAGCACTCGCGTGCACCACGCAACCCACGACGTGCGGCAGCGGAATCGCCGCGGCAATGCCGCCACCGGGATCGACGCTCTCGAGCGGGCTGCTGCCGAGCCCTGCGGTGCTGGCGCTGAACCACCAGGGGACGCCGTTCATGGCGGGCAGCACGACGGTAGTGGGGGCGAGCAGCGGTCCGAGAGTGGGGGCGAGTGTCGGCAGCACCTGGGACTTGAGCGTGATGATCACCAGGTCCTGCGGCCCTAGCTCACGAGGATCGTCGGAGACCTTGCCCGCAGGAGCACGCAGCTGCTTACCGCTCTCGTTGAGACGCCAGCCGTGATCCCGCAGTGACGTGAGGGTCGCGCCGCGCGCCAGCGCTGAGACTCGTACGCCGTCGCACGAGGCCAGATGCGTCCCGAGAAAGCCGCCGATCGCGCCCGCGCCGACAACACACACCTGCAGCATCTGAAGACTACTCGCGCACGTAGCGGCCGGGCGCGTCTCCGAGCGAGCTGCCCTTTACCGCTGGCGTGCGGGCCGGGACTTGTTTCGCGGCCGAGTGCGCGGTAAGCCATTGCTGCCACGCCGGCCACCACGAACCCTCGAACAGTGGCGCCTTCGCGAACCACGCGTCGGGGGACAGCGTTTCCGCAGGGTTGGTCCAGGTGAGCATGCGATGGCGCCGCTTCGGATGGACGGGTCCGGAGACGATGCCCGCGTTGTGACCGCCGCTGGTCAGGAGGAAGGTGTAGTCGGCACTACGTGTCAGCGCGCGTGCCTTGTACACCGAGCGCCACGGCGCGACGTGATCGGTCTCGGTACCGACGACGAACATCGGTACCTTTACGTCCTTAAGATCCAGCCGCTGGCCGGCGACGCTGAACTCGCCGCGCGCCAGCTCGTTCTTCAGGTACAGCCGCGTGAGGTATTCGCTGTGCATGCGGCACGGCATGCGCGTGCCGTCCGCGTTCCAAGCCATGAGATCGTTAAGCTTCGGCCGCTCGCCGCGCACGTACTGCTGAACCGCCGGCGCCCACAGCAGGTCGCGCGAGCGCAGCAAGGCGAAGGCCCCACCCATGCGCTCGCTCTCGAGCACGCCGGTTTTCTGCATCATGGCTTCGAGCATGCCGAGCTGGCTCGGGGTGATGAACACCGAGAGCTCGCCGGGCTCACTGAAGTCGGTCTGGGCGGCAAACAGGCTCACTGAGGCGAGCACCTGCTCGCGCGCCTTGGCGAGCTGGGCGGCGACGATGGCGAGCAGGGTGCCGCCGATGCAATAGCCGACCGCGTGCACCTTGCGTCCCGGGATCCGCCGGCGAACTTCGGCGAGGGCATCCAGGAAGCCGAGCTTCACGTAGTCGTCCATCCCCAGGGCACGATCGGCCGCGTCCGGGTTCTTCCAGGAAATCATGAAGACGGTGTGACCCTTCTCCACCAGGTAATTCACCAGTGAGTTGCGCGGCGAGAGATCCAGGATGTAGTACTTCATGATCCAGGCCGGCGTGATCAGGATCGGCTCGGCGTAGACGGTTTTTGTCTTCGGTGAGTACTGCAGCAATTCGATGAGGCGGTTGCGGAATACGACCTTTCCGGGCGTGACCGCCACCTGCTTGCCGACCTCAAATTGCTCGGTACCCGGGGTGTGGCCACCACCCTTCACGGTGCGCTGCGCGTCTTCGAGCCAGTACTTGAGGCCGCGAATGAGATTCTGTCCCGACTCCGCGGCGGTGCGCTTCAGGAGTTCGGGGTTGGTATGCAGGAAATTCGCCGGCGAGGCTGCATCAAGCAGCAGTCGCCCGGCGAAGTTCACGCGTCCCTGGCCGGCATCCGCGTCGGCTGGGGGCTGCAGCGCCTGTTGCCACCACGAAGCCCAGTTGGAATAGGTGCGGGCCACGGCATTGAAGGGCCACGCGTTCCAGGCCTCGTCCCCGAAACCCAGATTGTCGCGCTCAGGTGAGAGGGGCGAGCCGGAGGATGCCTGGGCTGCGAACTGCCAGCTGTCGAGCGCTTTTTCATAGGCGCTTTGGGCGAGGGCCGCCTGTCGCGGCGGCTGCGAAGCGACGCCCAGATACCACTGCCACCAGGCCTTGAGGTAATCGTCCGGGGCAAGCCCGCCCGTCAGGGCGGCGAGGTGGGCGCGCAGCTGGCGCTGGATGTCGGCCTTGGCGGAAGGCTGGGAGGCGTCAGTGTTCGAAGCCGGCGCACGCTGAGGTGCGGCGGGTTTTTTCCTGGCGTGAACGGTCAAAGCGGGTCCCCCTAAAGAGTCCGCGCCCCGGGGGCGTCAGCCCCCAGGGTGCGGTATCCCGCCAAGATATCAGGCCGCCTTCCTTGCGGGCACTGCCTTAGCAGCGATCCGTGAGCCGAGCTGGCCAACCTGCGCCTGGATCTCGGACGTCACCGTCGCGAATTCCTGCGCGCGCGCGCGCAGCTTGTCGACGAACTGGCTGTTGAGGTCGCCCTGCTTGCTGAACAGCTCCGTCGGGCTGGTCGCGCTCAGGGTCGCGTTCACGCGAGCAAGTCCGGTCTCCAGCATGTCGCCGGCAACGGCGTACTGCAGGCGGGCCAGGCGCTCGAGGCTCTTGAAGCCTTCCTGCTGGGCCTTGAGAACCGGCGCGAAAGCGTCACGGGCGGCGGTGAGCAGGCTCGAGGGGTCGAAAGTGCGGTCGATCATGGTCATGTTCTCCAGTGCGTGTGGGGTGTGCAGTCTGTGGAGAGCATTATACATAGGTTTGTATGCACTGCAAGAAGAAAATATGACGAACGGACAGTCGATTCTATATATGCATATAACAATCTGATAATAATGATATTAGCTTGATCATATCAGCTGAAGTCCGGCGGCATATCTTCACATTAATTGTGCGTCGCACACCAGCGATCATCCCGTGATGCCCGACCCCTCGCGCGGCGCCTACATGCGCAACCCGGCATCAACCTCGACGCAGCGTCCGGTGAAGAAGTCGTTCTCGAAGATGAAGCCCACCGCATGCGCGATCTCATGCGGCTCGCCAAGTCGGCCGAGCGGAACGGGCGCGGTCATTCTGGCGAGCGCCTCGGGCTTCATGCCCGCGACCATCGGCGTGCGCACAAAACCCGGCGCCACCGCGCCCACGCGGATGCCGTAGCGTGCGAGTTCCTTCGCCCACACCACGGTCATGGCGGCGACGCCCGCCTTGGCGGCGCTGTAGTTGGTCTGGCCGGGATTGCCGGCGCGCGAGATGCTCGACACATTGACGATGACGCCGCCGCCGGTGAGCGCGATCATGCGCTGCGCGGCTTCGCGCGCGCAGAGGAACACGCCGGTGAGATTGACGTCGATCACCGCCTGCCACTGGGCGAGCGTCATCTTGCCGACCACCTGGCCGTCCTTGACCTTGATGAGCATGGCGTCGCGTACGATGCCGGCGTTGTTGATCAGCCCGTCCAGGCGTCCGAAGTCAGACGTGACCCGGTCGAGTGCGCCCACCACGCTGTCTTCATTCGCCGCGTCGGCGATGTAGGTGCGCGCCACGATCTTCTCCGCGCTGCATATCACGCGGGTTTCATCCACGTCGTCGGAGTTGGTATCCAGCAGCGCCAGGTTGGCGCCCTTGCGGGCGAAATGCACAGCGAGGGAGCGGCCGATGCCGCGACCGGCTCCGGTCACAAGAATGGTTTTGCCACGAACGTCCACGTCCTGATGACTCCTGGTAGGGAAGGGATGATGAGAAGGCGGTAGAAGAAAGGGATGCGGGCGTCGGCTGGGCGCCAAAACCGGTTCAGCCGCGGCGCTTGCCGGGCTCCGGAGCGTGTTCCTTGTCGGCCGCGGGCGTGCCCGCCTGTGAGCCGAAGGCGGACAGCATGGATGTCTGCATCTTCGACCACATTTCCATGTTCTGGCGCGCCATTTCGGCCAGCGGCGCCATGGGTGTTTCGAGCGCCTTGGCCATCTCGGTCTGCATGACGCGCTGTTGCTGCGCGAGGCCGCCGATGCTGCGCTCAAGGTACGACGTCAGCATCTGCTGGATGGGGTTGCCGTAGAAGCGGATGATCGCTTCGAGCAACGGGGTGCTGAGCACGGGAGTGCCGAACTGTTCCTGAGCAGCGATGATCTGCAGCAACATGCTGCGCGTGAGGTCATCGCCGGTCTTGTCATCCACGACCTTGATGCGCTCCCCGCCGGCAATGAGTTTGCGCAGGTCATCCAGGGTCACATGGCGGCTGTCACGCGCGTCGTAGAGGCGTCGGTTGGCGTATTTGCGTATGAGGCGTTCTTCGGCCATGGTGATTGCGGGGCACGGTGTTGCTGGCGAATCGCATCATAATCTTAGTGTATGCAGCGCACAACATTTGGATCGGTGATCCGGGACGGCGATTAATCGGTTGTTTCAAAGGGAGTTTTTAGTGGTTTGAGCGCTTGTTACTTGACCGCGAGTTGCAGTTGGTCGCGCCATTTTCCGCAGTGCATCCAATATGGAAAACCCATTTATGAGCAGTGGTTTCAATCCGGAGACGGCATTTGCCGGTGCCGCCGAGCGCTTCTTCGACATGATGAAATCCTTCAGCGCCCAGCCCGGGGCGGCGGCCGGCGCGGTGCCGGATGCGGCAGCACTCGCCGGCTCGCTCGCCGGCCAGTTCGAGCAGTGGCTGCGCGCCACGCAATCCGCCGGCCCCTGGTTCTCGCCAGCCACTGGCGGGGCCGGTAATCCTGCGGGGATCGCTGCGGCGTTCAATCCGGGCGCCTTTACCCAGGGCTCGTTCAACCCGGGCGGCGGATCGTGGCCCTTCGGTCCATTGCCGCTCGGCATGGGCGCCGTCACGCCGGCTGAAGGACAGCGCTCCTTCGAACTTCTCAGCCAGCTTGCGCAACTGCAGGCGCAGCTCGCCGGGCACTGGCATGAGATTGCCACCAGCGCCGCGACCCAGTTCGCGGCAAGACTCGGCGGCCTCGCCAAAGGCCCGCCAACGCTCGATGGCGCGATGAAGGCCTACGAGCTGTGGGTGGACTGCGCGGAAAGTGCCTACGGCGCAGCGGTGCGCAAGGACGACTTCGCCCGGCTGCAGTCACAGCTCGCGAACGTGAGCGCGGCGCTCCTGGTTGAACAGCGCAAGCACGCTGAAACGCTGGCCCGCGCCTTCGGGCTGCCCACACGCAACGAAGTGGACGCGCTCTATGGGCAGGTGAAGGAGCTGCGTCGGGAGCTTGCTGCCCTGGCACAGGGGCGTCACCGGGAGCCCGTCCGCAAAGAGCCAGAGCGTACGCGCGTTAAACCCAGGGGCGCGAAGGGCGTGTCTGCGGGACGCAAGAAGCCAGGCCGTGGCGCGCGCCGCCGCTGACCCTTTGGGGTTTACCGATCTGAATGCGCGGGTCGCCGACACGCTCCAGAGGCTGCGGCAGGCGGCCTCGGTGCAGGTTGGCTGTTCGGCCAAGCGCGCCGTGTGGAGCCGCGGCAAGACCACGCTGTACCGCTATGCGCCGCTCGCGCCTTCCGGGGCGGCGGTCCGCGCCGGGAAACCGGCGCGGCCGATTCTGATCTGCTTTGCGCTGGTGAATCGTCCTTACATTCTGGATCTGCAACCGGATCGCTCGCTGGTGCGGCGGCTGCTGGAGGCCGGACACACCGTCTACCTCATCGACTGGGGGGACGCGGACGACGCGGATCGCTGCACCGATCTTGAGGATTATCTCGAGTGGCATCTCGCCGGCTGCGTTGCGCACGTACTCCAGAGCCATGACCTCGAGGCGCTCGATCTCCTCGGGGTCTGCCAGGGCGGGGTACTGAGCCTGTGCTACACGGCACTGCACCCGCAGCAGGTGGCGAACCTCGTCACCCTCACCACCCCGGTGGACTTTCACGCCGGCGACAACCTCCTGTCGAGGTGGGTTCGCGATCTGGACGTGGACCTCATCGGTGCGACGGGCAACGTGCCGGGCGAGGTGCTGAACGCACTGTTTCTGTCTCTCATGCCGTTGCGGCTGGCACAGCAGAAATACGTGCGTCTGCTCGCCAGCGGCGCCGATCAGCGCGCGGTCGAGGACTTCGTGCGCATGGAGAAATGGATATTCGACAGTCCGCCGCAGGCGGCAGCCGCGCTGGCGCAGTTCGTGCGCTGGTTCTACCAGGAGAACCGTCTGCTGCACGGCACGCTCGAAATCGGCGGCCGGCCGGTGAACCTGCGCAACATCCGACAGCCGGTGTTGAATCTCTACGCCACCCAGGACCACATCGTGCCGGCCGCGGCCGCGGCGGCCATGCAGCACTGCATCGGCAGCGAGGATTATCAGGGCTGTGCTATCGACACCGGCCACATCGGCATGTACGTGAGCCGTGCGGCGCGCGAGCAGATCCCCGGGCGGATCATTTCCTGGTTAAGGCAACGCGGGTAGCTGGAGCGTAGCGGGGTTTGGGTTCGCTCACTCAGACGCCTGGCGCCCGATTTGCAGTGGCTCGGTCTGGTACTCGGGCTCACGAGCCTGGCCGGCCCTGACCTGCTTCTTGCTACGCCATCCCGCCACTGACCGAAATCACCTGCGCGGTCACGTAGGAGGCGTCGTCCGAGGCAAGGAAGGACACGACGCTCGCGACTTCTTCCGGCAGGCCACAGCGATTCATCGGCACCAGGCGCTCAATGGTCGCCGCGTCAAACAGGCCCTCGGTCATCGAGGTGCCTATGATGCCGGGAGCCACCGCGTTGACCGTGATGCCACGCGTTGCGAGTTCCAGCGCCAGCGCCTTGGTGGCGGAGTTGACCGCGCCCTTGGCGGCAGCGTAGTTCACCTGGCCCTTGTTGCCGATCAGTGCGGCGATCGAGGAGACGTTGACGATCCGTCCCCAGCGCGTGCGGATCATCGGCAGCAGCAGCGGCTGTGTTGCGTTGAAGAAGCCGTTGACCGACACATCAATCACGCGATGCCACTGGGCGGCACTCATGCCGGGCAGGATCGCGTCGTCATGGACGCCGGCGTTGTTCACGAGGATCTGGATGGGACCGGCCTCGAGCGCACTGGTGAGCGCCGCGAGAGTCGCCGGCCCGTCGGTGATGTCGAAATGGATCGTCTGCGCCGCGCCGCCGCCAGTGATGATCTCCTGCACCAGCGCCGCGGCGACCGCGGTACCGCGATGCGCATGCACGTAGACGTGGTGGCCATCGCGTGCCAGGCGCCGGCACAGCGCGCTGCCGATGCCGCCGCTGCCGCCGGTGACGAGTGCCCGCCTGACCGTCTTGTTCATGGATGCACCTCAAGTCACCACGATGCTCGCGCGGCCGCTCAGCAGGGTGTGCTGCGCGCTCGACACCGTGAACTCATACATGACGGTGCGGCCATCCCCCGTTACGCGTTCCGCCGCGGCGATGAGCTCGGCTTCGAGGTCATCCAGTCGCGCCACGTTGAGCGCCACGTTGCGCACGCTCGCCAGATACCCGACCGCCGGCCCGGTGCTGCGTCGTACGCCGACGGACAGCGTGCTCGTGAGCGGTGCGCTCGCCGCCACCAGCGCGCCATGCACCGCCATCGCCTGGGCGGCGTATTCGATGCCGCACGCCGCCCCCAGCCGCCCGTGGGCGCGCAGGGGATTATCCGGGCTCTGGTGACTCAAGCTGCGACAGCGGATGCGCGTCGCATCCCAGGACAGCACTTCATCGAGCAGGCACATGCGGCCCTTGTGCGGGATGTGCTGTTCAATCCACTGGTGATCTAGCGGCATGGCTCGAGGCTGAGCGCAAGGTTCTGGGGCTCAAGATAATCGATGACCAAGCCTGGTGTCGCGCGCTGTGCGAGGCGTGCGAGCCTTGCGAGCAAAGGCAGGCTGCGCGCGGCGGGAATCGCGCTGCGCAGCTGTTCGAGCGCCGGCTGCGCCATGCGCTCCGCAGGGGCGCTGCTCATGGCGACGCTCAGGCGCGCCAGCGTGGCCGGACCTGCGGCCGGTGAGAGCACGAGCGCGACGCCGAACGCATCCGGGATCGGGCGTTGGGCGAACAGCGGCTCGGGATAGCTTGCGTCGTAGGCCACGAGCAGGACCACGGTGCGCTCGACCTGCACCAGAAGCAGCGCCTCGATGAGTCCCGCGCCGAAGCTCGCATCGTAGGCGCACAAGGCAGTCGAGGCCGGCGTCGCACCGGTGGCGATGCCCCAGTAACCTGAGGCCGCGTTGTGAACCGAGTTGTGGAAGCGGGTGGGCGACAACGCCCGCTCGCTCCCGGCGAGTACCTGGCAGATCTCGTGGCAGTTTGCCCCGTCACCCCCCGAGGAGGTGAATACGGCAGGCAGCACGGCCGGATCCGCCGCAGCGTTGGCCGTGGCCTCGAGGCCGGCAGCGAGTGCCAGCCGTACGATCGTACCGGTGCGCCGACGCTCGGCACTCGGCAGGCGTTCAGGCTGGGGCACCACGGTTGCGGCTGCGACATAGGGTGTCTCGCCGCGCAGGATCCGTGCTCCCTGCTGCCAGTCGCTGATGCCGGGTCCGATGAGGCCGACACCGTCGATGCACGCCGACAGCCTCATGCGCCAACCCCACGGTGGCCGAATATCAGGCTGCAGTTGGAGCCGCCGAAGCCGAAGGAGTTGCTCATGACGTGCGTGAGGCGCTGGGGCCGGTTCTCGCGCAGGTAACTCACCTCGAGCGCCGGATCCACCGTGGTGGTGTTGACGCCTCCGGGCATGAAGCCATGCCGCAGCGCGAGCGCGCAGATCACGGCCTCGAGCGCGCCGGCGGCGCCGAGGGTGTGCCCGGTCGCACCCTTGGTCGAGCTGCCGGGAACACCGCTCCCCAGGACCGCCGCGACCGCGTGCGCCTCCGACTCGTCGTTGCTCGGGGTGCCGGTGCCGTGAAAGTTGATGTAGTCGATTTCGGCCGGTGCGAGCGCCGCACTCGTGAGTGCCTGGAGCATGGCAGCGCGCGCACCGCGCCCCTGCGGGTGCGGGGATGACATGTGGTAGGCGTCGCTCGACTCGCCCGCACCGAGGAGCGTGATGCGCGCCTCGCTCGCGTCGGCGCGCTCGAGCAGCGCGAACGCCGCGGCCTCACCGATGGAAATGCCGTCACGGGTCGCATCGAATGGCCGGCAGGGCAGACGCGACACGAGTTGCAGGGAATGAAAGCCGTAGAGCGTCGTGAGACACAGGGAGTCGACGCCGCCGACCACGGCCGCGTCGATGAGGTCCGCCTCGATGGCGCGGCGCGCGGAGGCGAACACCTTGGCGCTCGAGGAGCAGGCCGAGGAGATCACCACCGCGGGACCCGTGAGCTCCAGCGCCGCGCGCACGAAGGCGGCGAGGGAAAAGGTGTTGTGCGCACCGCGGTAGCGAAAGTCCGCGGGCAGGGCGCCGCTGGCGCCGTCGCGCCGGCGGTATGCCAGTTCAGTTTCCAGGATTCCGGAGGTGCTGGTGCCGAGGAACACCCCGACGCGGGCGTTGCCCACGCGCGTGGCGCAGCCCTGCACGGCTGCCGCAAAGCCGTCCTGGCCCAGGGCGAGGTGGGCGAGGCGGTTGTTGCGGCATTCGTAAGGCTGCAGGGCAGAGGGGAACGAATGCTCGTCCACGCCCGCGACTTCACCGACGTGCGTGTCGAGGACGACCGTCTCGAAGCTGCAGGGCGCGAGTCCTGAGCGCTGCGCGCGCAGGGAAGCGAGCGTCGCATCCAGGCCGGTGCCCAAGCAGCTGGTGGCGGTGAAGCTCGAGAGCGCGAGTGGCTGCATGCGCTGCCTTTAGGCCGCGTGCGCCATGAGTACGACGTTGCTGAACGCGGCGCCGCGGTTCTCATCAACGATCCGTGCGCTGAAGCCGGCGCGCGCCAGCATTCCCAGCCACTCGCGCAGCGGATGGCAGTACAGGCGTATGAGCCGGCGACGGCGCACCAGGGCGACCATCGAATCGACCACCCGGCTTAGCGCGAAGCCGATTCCCCCGGCCGCATCCCCGACGCGCAGCAGCAGCCGCCCGCCCGGAGCGAGCGCGGCGCGCGCCTTCGCGAGTACGCGCTCCTGCGATGCGCTGTCCAGGTAGTGCAGCACGTCCAGCATGACGATGGCATCAGACTCGACGTAATCCGCGTGACGTACGTCGGCCTCGACGATTCTGAAGTGCGCCAGGGCAAGGCGCGCACCGGCCGCGCGTGCGCGCGCCGCTTCGCGCGGATTGATTTCAACACCGGTGTAACGCGCAAGCGGCGGTGGCGCGGGCCAATCGCGCGGCCAGGTTCCCGGCACCACGCCTGCGTGCAGTGCGCGTGCGGCGAGCAGCCACGCCGCGAGCAATCCCTGGCCGCAGCCTAAATCCAGGATGCGCGGGCAGCCCGCGAGAAGACCGCGCGCGAGGATAGCGGCGAACAACGGGTCCCCGGCGAGCTTGCCGCGGGCGAAGTGCCATCCGAAGCGTCCGCTGTCGCGGTAACAGGCGCTCGCGGCCTCGACCAGGGGTGCGCAGGTCGTTGAGTTCACGGCGACGGCGGGAGCGCTGCGCGCAGCGTGACGGAAGTAAGGCCCGCGGCGGACACGGCCGCAAGCAGCCGCGGCAGCACCGTGAGGATGACCGGCGATCCGGCTGCAGTTCTCGCCGCGTGACCGTCGTGCAGCAGCAGGATGTCACGGCATGCGAGGTTTTTCGTGAGCCTGCCGAGGACATGATCGGCGTTGCCGTTGCGCGTATCGAAACCGCGCCGGGTCCAGCTGGCAAGCTGCAGCCGCGCCCGTTCGAGCACCGCGGCGAGAAAGGGATTGCGCAGCCCCGCGGGTGCGCGGAAGAAGCGTGCGGTCTCACCGGTCGTATCGCCGATCGCCTGCTGCGCGCGCGTAATTTCCGCCGCCATCGCCGACGGACCCAGGAGCGAGAAGCGATGCAGGTGACGGTGCGAATGGTTTTCCACCGCGTGTCCGCGGCGCACGATCTCGCGCGCCAGTGCCGGATGTTGCAGGACGCGCTCGCCGATGCAGAAGAACGTCGCGCGCGCGCCGTGGGCCTCGAGCAGATCGAGGACGCGCGGGGTGACTTCGGCATCCGGACCATCGTCGATGGTGATGGCGACGGCGTCGCGCGGCGCGAAGGCACTGGGCAGATGCGTCCAGTTTGATCCCAAGAGCGAACTGCGCGGCCACAGGCCCGCGCCGGTGAGGACGAGATGGTCGGCGATGACGGCTGCCAGCGCCCACGGCCACGCCTGGGGCCGGAGGATCACGGCCGCGGCCGCCCCGATGTGCAACACCACCGAGGCGCGGATGGCGGGCGAGGGCCGGTAGCCTTGCTGCGGGGCTGGGTCAGGCATGGGTGAGCTGCGGCAGGAAGCGACGGTCGAGAAAATTCTCCCAGAGCCGACGCCAGGTCGGCCAGTCATGCGCCCCGGATAGCCACTCTACATCGCCCGCCGGCAGCGCCGCGGCGAGCAGCGCGTGCCGATCGGCGAAGCGGTCCCCGCGCGCGAGCCCCAGATGGATCGGCATCGCCTTAGGATCGCGCGTCTTGATGAAGCGCCAGACCTGGCGCTCGTCGTCATCGTCGGCGGTTTCGCCCGGCTCCCAGGCGTGCGCGCCGCGCGCGCGCGCGATCTCACCCGTCATGATGTGGCTGCCGAGATAGGGTGCAAACAGGCACAGGCCGGCGAGGTCCTGCGGGTACCGCGCGGCGCAACGCAGCGCCATGAAACCCCCCAGCGAAATCCCGCCGAGCCATATCGCGACCCCCAACGCGCGTGCCGGCAGGATCAGCTCCCGGTGCAGCTCAGCCACCATGGAGTGGTCCGTCAGGTGCGCCAGCGCTGGTTGCGCGAAGAGAAGATCCAGGTCGATGCCGCGGCCGCGCACCGCGGCGGCGAAACCTTCGCGCACGAAGTCCTCCGGTGCGGTGTACGCGGCGGGCAGCATCAGCATGCGGATCGGCGCGACGCGGCCGCTGTGTGCGGGTTCGAAGATCGTGTGCATCAAAGGCTCGCGGGCCGCGCCGGCGGCGCGTGCGCAATGGGCTGGTGCGCATCGGAGGATTCGGGCGTGAAGGCGAGCAAGGCGGAAAACAACAAGGCGAGAAGCGCGCCGGGCGCGACCGTCGAGCCCAGGTCCGCGAGCACCGGGACCTTCGAGGAGGCGAGCACGCCGAAGGCCGTCACCGTGGCGAGATTGGCGACCAGGAGGGACGCCAGCGTCAGTGGCAGGGAAGCGTGCTGCGGCTTCTCGCGGTTGCGGTCAAAGAACAGCGCGTAGTTGGAGCCAATGGCGACGATCAGGAGCATCCCCACCACGTGCAGGATGGTCAGCTGATGCCCCAGCGCCACCAGCATCCCGCCGACCGCGATGACCGCGAGCGCCAGCGGCGCGATCACCCGCAGGACGCGCGCCGGCGAGCGCAGCGCAATCGCAAGCAACAGCACGATGGCGGCGAATCCGATGAGCGCCAGGCGCTGCGCTTCCGCAAGGTAGCCCGAATACAGGCGGTCGGCCTCGCCGACGAGCGCAGCGCAATCGCAAGCAACAGCACGATGGCGGCGAATCCGATGAGCGCCAGGCGCTGCGCTTCCGCAAGGTAGCCCGAATACAGGCGGTCGGCCTCGCCGACGAGGTCAATCAGATGCACGTCGACCTGATGCAGTTGCGTCAGCGCAGCTCGCACGCGGGCGGCGTCGGTGTCGGCGATGTCCTGCCCTTGCGCCGAGCGCAGCGGCAGGAGTGCCGCCCAACCCAGGCTGCTTTTCATGAGCAGGGAGCCCACGGGCGTTTCGAGCGAGGTGCCCGCCAGGCTTGCCGGGGTGAGGAGCGTGTCGGTGCGCGCCTGCTCGACGTCGTGCGCAAAGGGCTTGAGCGCGGTGCTGCGCGTGGGCAGTCCGACGAGGGCTGCGTTGAGGCGCGCGCTGAGTTCGTCCGGCGTCGGCAGGCTCTGCTGGCGGGCGCGCTGGGACGCGAGGCTCGGCAGGTAGCGCGTCGGGGAGTCAAAGCCCCCGATCACCCCGGCAGCTGCGAGCCGTGCGAGCGTCGCGCTCACTTTCTCGGACGCTTCGAGTACCAGCTCCCGATCCGCCCCCGACACCACAACCGTGTAGCGCGCGTCCGGCGCGCCGGCGTCGGCACGCAGCCGCGCATCGAATGCCTGGGCGCCGGCTGAAATCGGGCTCAGGGCCGACAACTCGTGATTCCACAGCGAATCACGCTGGCCGTACAGATACACGGCCGCGAGCGCCGGCAGCATCAGGATGTAGAGGCGCGCAGCGGCGAGTTTCCCGAGCAGGCCGGCCACCCGCTTCCCCAACTGTGTCAGGTCCGCGACGGCGAAGCCCGGTGGCAGCCATGCCGGCAGCACGAAACGCGTGACGAGCGCCGCGGTTAGCAGGCCGGCGATGGAATACAACCCGAGTTGCGCCAGGCCCGGGAACGAGGACGGCAAGAGCGCGGCAAAGCCGCAGATTGAAGTGAGCACGCCGAGGCGGATCGTCGGCCAGACCCACAGCTGCCACAGGGCGGTGCGCTGGATGAAGAGATAAATCGAGTAGTCCACCGCTTCGCCGATCAGCGTGACGCCGAAGCCGAGCGTGATGCCGTGAACGGTGCCGAAGCCGAGCGCAACCGCGGCGACGCCGGCGAGGGCGCCCGAGGCGACCGGCAGCATCCCCAGGATCAGCGCGGCCGGCGAGCGGTAGGCGGCGAGCAGCAGTACCGCGATGAGTCCGGCGCCCAGACTCGAGAGCCGCACCACTTCGCCCTTGATCGCGGCGCGCGAGGCCACCGCGAACACCGGCGGCCCGCTCATGCGCATGCGTACGCCGCGGCGCTCGGCTGCGTTGAGGCCATTCTCCGCGTCGTCAAACGCGCGCCGTAACGCTCCGCACGCCTCTTCCTGGCCGTCGGTATCGGAGCCCGCGGCGCGCGTCTGCACCACGAGGAGCGCGCGGCGTCCATCCTGGGACGTCCACACCCCGTCGCTCGTGCGGGGTGCGCGATCCTGGGTAAGCGCGTCCAGAATCGCGAGCGTCTCGCCGGTCGGGTCTTGCGCGAACAGCGGCTTGAGCAGCATCCCTTCCGGGGAGGCCAGGGTGCCGACTGAATCCTCGATCGCCGCGTGCAGGCCGGTCACGGAAAAACGCTGCGGCGTGACCGCAGCGCTCAGCAGGTAGCGGTTGCGGACCAGGAACTCGCGGTCGCGGTCGAGGCTGGCGGCGTCGCCGTTGTTGACGGCGGCGAAGTTGGGGTCGGCGCGCAGGCGCCGTGCGAGTCCGGCCGAGAGCAGCGCACGCGTCTGCGGCGCACCGCCATCGATCGCCACCAGGATGAGGCGCGCGGCGGGGCCGGAGCGCAGTTGTTCGACCAGCAGTCGCTGCGTGGCGCTCGGGCTGCGCGGCAGGAACGCCGACAGGTCGGCGGTGTAGGTAGCGCGCGCCGCCACGACGACCGCGGCCACGCCGAGCAACGCCCAGATCAGCGTTCCCCACGCGCCGGGTTTCATCATGGCGAGATTTCCGCACCGACGCTGAGGATGGAATGATCGCCGTCGGTCTGGCGGATCTCTAACGTGCGCAGCGCGGCGCTCGCGCCCGTGATGTGGATATCCGCGATGGTGTCACCGGGCGCATGCCCGATCGGCACGAGCAGCAGGCTCCAGTGAGCGAGCGTTCCGGAAAATTCCAGGTGAAAGTAGCGCTCGAGCGCGCCGCGATCACCGGCGAGGGTCGCGCGGATGCTCTCCACCCACGGGGCCACCTGGGGGTATTGCGCGAGGTCCAGTGTGCGGGTGTGTTCACCGCGGCGAATGGTGAGGATGTTACCCGCCAGTATCAGCGTCTCGGGCTTAGGTTTGATGGTACGTTTCTCGAGCCAGTCGGGGGCGTCGTACGAGAGCTCACCGGATGAGAGCAGCGGATGTTTCAGCACCGCGAGCACCTGCACCTCGGTAAAGCTCACGCGGCCGTGCTTACGCGCCGCCAATAGTCGCATCAGCTCATCGAGCGCCGGCGGCGTGGCCTGCGGCGTTGCGCCTGCTTCGGCGGTACCGGGCGCCTCGCCGGCCGGGGCGCCCGGGGACACCAGCAGCAGGGCCAGGCACAGCGCCGCGCTGGTCAGTCTCAGCCTCACGGCGGCACTCCGTGCCAGAAATCGTAGAAGTTGAACCAGTTGTAGGGGTCGCTGCGGCAGTACGTTTCCAGCAGCGCCACATAGCGCCCGATCGCTGCGCGCACCGCCGCTTCGCGACCACCGGGGGCGGGCTGCGAGAAATCCGCGATCTCGTGAAACACGATGTGATAGTGGTTCGCACCGCGGTACAGGCCGGTCATGAACATCACCCGCCGCCGCAGAGCCGCCGCCGCGCGCATGGGCCCGGAAGGGAAGAGCGCCGGGGCGCCAAGAAAGTCCACCACCTGGGCCGGCGCCTCACCGATAGTGCGATCAGCGAGCATGCCCACGAAGCCGCCGGCGTCGAGGGCGTCGCGGATGCGCAGCATCGCATCCAGGTGCCCGAGAGGGATGATCTCCGGAGTGCTGGCAGGATCTGCATCCCGGAAGATCGCCGCGATCCGGCTCGCGTGGTGCTCGTACATCGCCATCGCTACGCGCAGCCCCGGCCGCCGCCGGCCGACCGCGCTCATCATCGCGAAGCTGCCCAGGTGTGCGCCCAGCAGTAACGCGCCGTCGCCGCGGGCCGCGGCGGCGTGCATCAGTTCTTCGCCCTCAATCGTCAGCGCGAACAGATCCAGGCGGCCATGCACCAGGTACAGCCGGTCGAGGAGCGTCGCGCCGAAGGCGTACACATGCCGGAAAAAATCCGTCCGGGCAGGTGCACGGGCCAATGCCCGGCGCAGGTATTCGCGCGAGTGACGGCGGGCGCTAGGAGCGAACAGGTAAAAATATGCCGTGATGAGCCACAGCATCGCGAGCGCGAATTTGCGTCCCAGCCGCAGCGCCAGGAATGTCATGATGCGGGCAATCGCGGCGCTGCCGCGCTCGGGTTCGCCAACCCATTGCGCGCCGCTGGCGCGCACTGCGGCGGCGTTGTCGGCACTCTTGTGCGCCGCCGGAACCAACACGCCGTGGGCGACCAGCTGCCCGTCCCTGGAAACCGTGAACCGCAGGGAGCCGTCGGCGAGCGGCTCGTGCCCGAGTGTCAACTCTTCGCCCGGACGCACGGGGCTCAGGAATTTCGCCGTGCTGATTCGCCAGCGCGTCGCCGCAGCGCCCGCGTCCTGTTCCAGCGCGCGCAGCGACTCATCCAGCAGCACCACTCCCGGCACGATGGGTGTGCCGGGGAAGTGACCGGCGAGTGCCGGGTGCTCCGCGCCGATGGTCAGGGTCGGCACGCTTGCCGCCTCAGCCGGCGGCGGCCGTGTTGAGACTCGCCGCCGCCAGCGATCTCAAGGCCGCCTGGGGAAGCTTGCCGGTGCTGTTGCGCGGCAGGCGCGCGACCATCAGGAGCGGCCGCGGCAGGAACGCCGGATCGATGCGCAGGCGCAGCTGTGCAAGCAGTGTTTCCGGATCAACTCCGGGCGCCACGACGCAGGCCCCGACCCGCGCTACGGCCGCGGTGTGCTCCTCGTCGGTGTGAAAGAACGCGCCGTCGAGGACTCCGGGAATGCAATTCAGATGGTGATTGAGGTAGCCGAGGGAGCTGCGCTTGCCGGCGATGTTGACGAGGTCTGCGACCCGTCCGTGCAGGAGAAACGTGTCGCGGCCGGTCATTTCCAGAACGTCGCACATGCGCGTCGGCTCTTCGACGTGCCCCCCCTGGGCCCAGGTCTCGCCATCGCGCGCGGTGAAAGTGACGCCCGGCCACAACTGCCACTCAGGGCTTTGTGTGGGTCGACGCACCGCGATCTGCCCCGTCTCGGTCGAACCATAGATCTCAATGAGGCGGGTATGACAACGCGCCTCGACTTCGAGGGCGAGCTGCTGCGCGAGCGGCGCCGTGGAGCAGACAATGAGATCGATCTCGGGCAGCGCCACCTCGGAACCAAGCAGCGCCCGCAGGTGCACGGGAGTTGAAACGAGCAGGCGCGGCCGGGGCACCCTCGCCAGAGCCGCGGCGATATCCGCCGGATAGAACGGACGCTCGGCGCACAACGCATGACCGTTGAGCAGTGCCACCAGCAGGCTCGATTCAAATCCGTACATGTGCTGAGGAGGCACGGTCGCGACGATGGCGCACCCTTGCGCCCCAAGACCGAGGCGCAGGGCTTCTTCGCGCACACAGGCGGTGAGCCTGCCGAAGGTCTTGGCGTGCGGCACGGGTGTGCCGGTCGTACCGGAGGTGAAGACATATGCGACCAGGCGCGCGCTGTCGATCCCGGGCACCGCGCTTGCCGGCGCCGCTGCCGCCGCGGGGGCCAGGGTGTCCAGCGGATAACGCAGCTGGGGCAGCTCGATGTCGCAGCGGGCTTCGTCGGTAAGACACACGAGGTCCGCGGCGAAGCACTGCAGCTGCCGCATGACCTCGGGAGTGTGCGTCGAGGGCAGCAGGCTCACCTTCTGCGCCACCAGGCACGCGCCCAGGCCCACGGCAAAGTGGTAGCGGTCCGCACAGGCGTTGAGCACGTGAGCGCCGGGGCCCAGCGCTTCCGCCACGCGCGCGATATCAGCGAGGAACTGCCGGGCAAGGAGCGGCTGTCCGCCGCGGTAGGCGACGACCGCGTCGGCCGATGAATGCGCGATCAGCGGTAAAGTAGCCAGGCGTTTGGTCCATTGGCCCTAGCGGGTCCTGTGCGCGCCGATGTATTGGACCAGGCGGCGCAGCGAGCCGAAGATCTCGCCGTTTTCCTCCGCGTCGGCACGCAGTTGCACACCGTAGCGTTTGGAGACGACGAGCGCTATTTCCAGAATATCGATCGAATCGAGCCCCAGGCCCTCGCCGTACAGGGGCTTTTCGGGGTCGATCGCAGCCGGGGCCACGTCGAGGTTCAGCGCCTCGACGATAAGAGCGGCCACCTCATTCGTGAGCTCACCTTCGAGGCCGGCGGGGGCCGGCTGCTTCAGGGACGATACTTTTTCGGACATGGAACTCAACGCTACAGTTACACCGGCTCACATTATACAAGGGGGCGCGGGCGCAGGCGCCGCGTAATCAGCAGCGGCAGGCGCAGCGCAAAGCCAGCGAAGAGCCGCAGGTACATGGAGGTCAGGAGCACATTGTCACGCCAGTAGTTGAAGTGTGATACGCCCCCCTCCTGGGCACTGAAGTAGCGGACCGGGGCCGGCAGGTTCACCGCCGGCACGCCGCGCCAGCTCAGGCGCACCACCGCCTCGGCGTCGAAGTCGAAGCGTCGCATCCAGTGGCTCCCTTCCATCACGGCGATGAGCGGGGTGATCGGGTACACCCGGAAGCCGAACAGCGTGTCATGGACCCCGGCCCACAGGGTCTCGAGATTGGTCGCCCAGTTGGCGATGCGCCGGCCGCGCACGCGGATGCGCGGTGCGCTGGCATCGAACACCGGCTCGCCGAGGATCATGGCCTGGGGTGCGGCGCGCGAGGCCGCCATGAAGGCAGCGATGCAACCGGCCGGGTGCTGACCGTCGGAGTCCATGGTCAGCGCGTGGGTGAAGCCGGCGCGCTGCGCCTCGCGCAATCCGTCGAGGAGCGCGGCACCCTTGCCGCCGTTGCTGCCGCGCACGAGGACCCGCAGGCCGGGGTCAGCGCGGCGCATTTCCTCGAGTAGTTCGAGCGAGCCGTCAGTGCTGCCGTCCACGATGACCCACACGGGGGACCATTGGGCGCGGGCGTCGAGCACGGTGTCGTGCAGCTTCTCGCCAGGGTTGAAGCTCGGGATCAGCACCAGGTGAGTGTCGGATGGGATCACTCTTCGCTCGCAACCAGGCGCGTCGATTGGCTGATCATCCACGCCACACCGAAGCCCATCGTCCAGTAGTCGCGGGTCTTCACGAGCGGACTGTCCGCGAAGCTCGCCCCGGCGAGAGTGTCGTGGCGCACGTAGCCCCCAATCCAGAAGGAAGGATAGCGCCGCGTCAGGGAAAGCAGCGCCTGCGTGCCGGCGTAACCCCCGCGTGCGGCAAACACCGGGCGGCCGGGGCCGGCGTACTGTGGCGCGACGCTGTAGAAATAATCATCGTAGCTGCGCAGCGCGAACAGGGGGCCGGCGAGCAGACCGAGCTTCCAGCCGTCCGGGGTGCGCTGCTGCGCGACATCCAGGTTGACGTTGGGAGCCGCGAACGCGCCGATCGCGCGCGGTGAGGCCTCGATGGTGAACGCCTCGCGGACCGGTATCCGCACGTTGAGCTTCAGGCGTTCATCCGCCGAGCGCCACAGGTGCAGATCCAGCGCCGGCCCCAGCTCCAGGGTTGGCCGCAGGTCCGGCATTCCGCGTCGTACGGCATCGTTGCGCACCGGTGTGGTGCCGTTGACGCTGAAACTAAGCTCAACCCGGTCCTGGTTGAAGAGCCTGCCGCGCAGGCCGCTCTCATCGGAGCGCAGGATCGTGCCGCGATACACGAAGTAGGGCAGCGGTATCGGGTAGGCGTGCGAGGTATTGGAACCGCGGTAGTCGTTGAACGCCAGCACGCCGGCGCCCAGGCCGAACTCCCACAACGGTTTCAGGTTCGCGGGCGTCTCATCATCGGCGCGTGCCGCGACACAGGCCGCAAGGGCGATCACCGCAAGTCCGATGAGACGCTTCACTCGGAATGCGCGCGGATCGCGGCCGCCTCGATTTCAACCGACAGGTCCTGGCGGCAGATGTCCGCCTGCAGATAGATAAAGTGCGCGCCGGCGGCGAGCGCGGGGGCGAGTTCGCCCTGGATGATGGGCAGATCCGCCGGCGAGCGCACATACACCTTGCCGGCGAGCGCGCCGAGCGCGAAATGCCCGCCGCCGGCTGCGGTGTTTGCCTGGGTGAGGAGCGCTTCGATGTTGAGCAGCGTCTCGCGGGTCTGGGCGGCGATGTCGCCGACGTGGGTCGAGCGATGGCCGACGATGCTCGCCGTTCCCGAGATGAACAGGGCCAGGCTGGTGCCTTGGGGCACCAGCGCCGCGCGCGAGAACACCGGGCTGTGGGTGCCGTATTGCCGCGGGTAGTGATAGGCGCTCACCTGGCGCGGGTTTTCCACGAACGTGGGCGCGGTTTTGCCGGCCAGGAAGTACACCACCAGCGGGCTGCCGCTGGCGGCGCCGAGCGCCGAGGCGGCGGGCACATTGCCGGTAATGACCCGGCCCCTGGAGCGTAGCGCCCGCTGGCGGGCCGTGTTGAATTGCAGGTAGCGCTCGGTGCCGTCGGTCTCGCGGTTAATGTCCGGGACGTAGTTCCAGACGCGCAGAAGGTGCGGACAGGGCTGCGTTTCCAGCACCGCGCAGATCTCATCGTAGGCGAGGGTCGTGGCCGCGTGCAGCGTCGCGTCGGGCGGGCCGGGCAGATCTTTCTCGGCCACCGCAATGCTTCCAAAGAGGAGCTCATCGCTGCGGCGGAAGTGTACGCGGCCGTGTTGGCCTGACTCGGGCGATTTCCCGCAGCGCCAGATTTCGCAGACATCCGGGTCGCCGCCCAGCACCGGCGCGCGCACCTGCGCGACGGGCGTGTCGCCGGCGGCGGCAGATGCGTGCAGCGGGGCGCCGTCGAACGTGGCGACACCGAGAACGTCCGTCCAGCGCGCCGCCTCAAATTCGGCCCGTGGCAGGTAGTCCAGACGCAGGCCGGCTGGCGCGCGCACCGACGACACGAGCTTGGGTCAGCTCTTCGGCGCCGGCTCGTTGGCCTTGCCCGTCACGGCTCCCTTGACCTTGCCGGCACCCTCTTTCGCCTTCGCGCCGACGGCTTTGGCGCTGTGGGCGACCGCGTGACCGACCTTCTTGGAATCCTCGCGGATGGTGTCCCGCACGGGTTTGGTCTTTTCGGCGACGGTGCTCCCGACCGCCTTGGCGCTATGCGCGACCGCCTGTCCGACTGCTTTCGCATCGTCCTTGATGGTCGTCGTCGTGTCAGTGCTCTGGGCCTGGGCTGCGGCGTTGAATGCCAGGGTGATGGTGGCGGCAATGGCCGCCCGGATGAGTGCGTTTTTCATGGCGGCATCGTACGACATTCGCACTCGCTCTTGAACCGCTGCGGTGCCAATCGTCACCCTGTTAGGGCAAACTCGCACCGATGCGCGTCGATCGCCTGCCGATCTCGGTTCTGCGCACCCGCTACGTCCCGGGAGGCTGGGACGTGCTCGCTTTCGTGCTGGTGTTTGCCTTTTTCATCTACGCCGCTCAGGCCGCCCACGGTCTGACCGGCTCGCTCAAGGGCCTGGAAGCGACGCCGATTTCGCTCGCGCCCACGGCCCTCATCGGCTATTCCGCGCGCACGGCGCTGCGCATGCTGATCGCGATGCTCGCCTCGCTGCTGTTCACGTTCACCTACGCGACGCTCGCCGCCAAGAGCCGCCGCGCGGAAGTGATCCTGATACCGCTGCTCGACTTCCTGCAGTCGGTGCCGATCCTGGGCTTTTCGATCACGCTGGTATTCTTTCTGCAGCTCACGCCCGGTCGGGTGGCCGGCGCGGAAATGGCCGCCATTTTCCTTATTTTCACCAGTCAGGCGTGGAACATGGCGTTCAGCTTCTACCACTCCCTGCGCAGCATCCCGGACGAGATGGTCGAGGCGGCGCGCAACTTCCAGCTCGGGGGGTGGCTTCGGTTCTGGCGCCTCGAGGTGCCGTTCGGCATGCCGGCGCTTATCTGGAACATGATGATGTCCATGTCCGGCGGCTGGTTCTTCGTGGTGGTTTCGGAGGCCGTGACCGTTGGCAACAGCACGATCACGTTGCCGGGCGTGGGCTCTTACATCGCCCTCGCCATCGAGCAGAAGAACCTCGTGGCCATCGGCTGGGCGATCGCCGCGATGGTGGTCGTGATCCTGTTGTTTGATCAGCTCTTATTCCGCCCTCTGACGGCGAGCGCTGACTGGTTCCGCCTGGAGCAGGAGGCGGGATTCACTCCGAGCCGTTCCTGGGCGCTCACCATGATGCGCCGCTCGCGCTTTCTGGGTGTGGTGGCGCGCGCCTTCGCGGCGCTGCTGCGCGCCGGCGTGAAACCACGCCCGGCGGGTGCGGCGGCGATGCCGGTTGCACGGACCGTCGTGGCATGGAATTCACGCTGGGTCGACTACCTGTGGTACACGGCGCTGGTAGCTATCGGCCTTGCGGCGCTGTGGAAGACCGCGCACTTCGTGCTGGGCGAGGTGCGCTTTGCCGAGATCGGCCACGTGATCGTGCTGGGGTTCATCACGCTCGTGCGGGTGGCCGTGCTGATTGCGCTTGCCACGCTCATCTGGGTGCCCATCGGTGTGTGGGTCGGACTGCGGCCGCGCGTAGCGAGCATGGTGCAGCCGATCGCACAGCTGCTGGCCGCCTTCCCGGCGAACCTGCTGTTCCCGATCGTGGTGTCGGCCGTGGTGCTGTGGAAGCTGACGCCGGACATCTGGCTGAGCCCGCTCATGATCCTGGGTACCCAGTGGTACATACTCTTCAATGTGATTGTTGGCGCCTCCGCCATCGCCGCGGATCTGCGCTACGCCAGCGAGAATCTCGGCGTGCGCGGCTGGCTGTGGTGGCGTCGGGTGGCGCTGCCGGCGGTATTTCCCTTCTATGTCACCGGCGCCATTACCGCCTCGGGTGGTTCGTGGAACGCGAGCATCGTGGCGGAGGTGGCCAGTTGGGGAAAGGAGAAGCTCACGGCTCACGGGCTCGGCGCCTACATCGCCGACGCGACCGCCGCCGGGGACTTCCAGCGCACCGTACTCGGCATCGTGGTGTTAAGCCTGTTCGTCGTGACGGTGAACCGGCTGTTCTGGCGGCCGCTGTATGCGCGCGCCGAGCGCAAATTCCGCATCAGCTAGGACGTACGGTTTAAGGAGACGCCTGTGAATGTAACCGCCCCGCAGCTCAATCTCGCGCCGCTGCTCGATGTGCACTCGGTGTGCAAGTCGTTTCGCAAGCCCGACGGGGATCAGCTCGTGGTACTCGAGGAGGTCAACCTCACGCTGCGTCCCGGGGAGATCGTGGGCCTCCTGGGGCGTTCCGGTTCCGGCAAGTCGACGCTGCTGCGTTCGATCGCGGGTCTGGACGGCCCGACCAGCGGCGTCGTGAATTACCTCGGCCAGCCGGTGGCGGGCCCGGCGCGCGGGATTGCCATGGTGTTCCAGAGTTTCGCGCTGTTCCCCTGGCTCACGGTGCTCGAGAACGTGCAGCTGGGACTCGAAGCGCTCGGGGTTCCCGAGCCGGAGATGCGCAAGCGCTCGCTGCAGGCGATCGACCTCATCGGCCTCGACGGTTTCGAGTCGGCGTACCCGCGCGAGCTCTCCGGCGGCATGCGTCAGCGGGTCGGCTTTGCACGCGCGCTCGTGGTCCATCCCAACATCCTCCTGATGGACGAGCCATTCTCCGCGCTCGACGTGCTCACCGCCGAGACCCTGCGCTCGGACTTCCTGGATCTGTGGGGCGAGGGACAGCTGCCGATCAAAGCGGTGCTGCTGGTGACGCACAACATCGAGGAGGCGGTGCAGATGTGCGATCGGCTGCTGATCTTCTCCAGCAATCCGGGGCGGGTGGGGAGTGAAATCCCGATCGACCTGCCGCAGCCGCGGCACACGCAGGACCCGCGCTTCCGGGCGCTCATCGAGCGGGTGTACGTGGAAATGACCGCACGGCCCCGCGGCGAGCCGCGCACGGGACCGAAGTCCGAGCGCTTCCCGGGCACCGGCATCGGCACCACGCTCACGCACGTGTCGTCCAACGTACTTACGGGTCTTATGGAAGCGGTGAGCGAGCCGCCTTACAACGGCAAGGCCGACCTGCCGGTGATCGCCGAAGAGCAGCACCTGGAAGTCGACGAACTGTTCCCGGCCGCCGAAGCGCTGCAGTTGCTGCGCTTCGCCGAGGTCGAGGGCGGCGACATGAAGCTCACGGAGGCGGGCGTGCAGTTCGCCCGCGGTGAAACGGACGAGCGCAAGAAGCTCTTCGCGCGCCACCTGATTACGTACGTGCCGCTCGCGGCGCACGTGCGCCGGGTGCTCGACGAGCGCGCGAGCCACAGCGCTCCCAAGAGCCGCTTCTTTGATGAGCTTGAAGACTACATGGCCGAGGATGCCGCCGAGCAGACCCTGCGTACCATCATCAGTTGGGGCCGCTATGCCGAAGTCTTCGCCTACGACGACAATCGCCAGGCGTTCAGCCTGGAGAACCCTGCCTGAGGTCTAAATTGCCCGATTGGTCACGGACGTCCAGAATGCCGAAGGTGACGGAGCCAAAAGAGCTACCGGGGGGCAGTGACCCTGAGGTGCCGCGCGAGCGCGCGGCCCCGGCGCCGGTCCCATCGGCACTGCCGCGCCGCCTCCCCGCCACGACCGACGCATCGCGCGAAGCGATGCTCACGCGGCAACAACGGCTGCGCGATGACGGCTACGACATCGAGCAGATTGCGGGTCGCGGCCGCGAGATCGAGCCGGAGCGGCTCGCAGGCAGCATCGAAGGCTTCGTCGGCTTCGCGCGCGTGCCCCTGGGGGTCGCCGGCCCCGTGAGGATCGCCGGCGCCGCCGCCGCGGGGGACTTTTTCGTGCCGCTCGCCACCAGCGAAGGCACCCTGATTGCCTCATTCCAGCACGCGTTCAACGCCATCAACCGCTGCGGTGGCGCGCGCGCGCTGTGCAGCCGCGAGCAGGTCGGCCGCGCGCCGTGTTTCGAGTTCGAGAGTCTGGCGCAGGCGGGCGAGTTCGCGCGCTGGCTGCCGACGCGCCTGCCGGCGTTCAAGGAGACCGCCGCCGCGGGCTCGCGGCACTGCCGCCTGCTCGAGGCGCACACGAGTGTTGTCGGCAACACGGTTTACGTGGTCCTTGAATTCGCTACCGGCGATGCGGCGGGACAAAACATGGTCACGAAAGCCGCTGAGGCCGTATGCCAGCGCCTGCTCACCGAGACACCGGTCAGTCCGCGTTCGTGGCTCATCGAATCAATGCTCTCGGGCGACAAGCGCGCCACCGCACAGCCATTTCGCGCCGCGCGCGGGCGCAACGCGAGCGCGGAGGTGCTGCTGCCCGCCAAGCAGATCGAACGTTACTGGCGCACCGACGCCAACAGCATGGCGCGCGCCTGGCACCAGGCGGTGAATGGCGCCGCGCAGGCGGGCACCATCGGTTTGCAGGGCAACGTCGCGAATGCAATCGCGGCGCTGTTCATCGCCTGCGGCCAGGATGCGGCGTGCGTCGTCGAGGCCACCACCGCGCTGACACGCGTCGAGAGCCTGCCGGGTGGTGACGCATACGTGTCGGTGACCCTGCCGAATCTCATCGTCGGCACGGTCGGTGGCGGGACTTACCTGCCGACGGCGCAGGAGTGCCTGGCGATGCTCGGCTGCGTCGGCGAGGGCAAGGCGAGCAAGTTCGCGGAAATCTGTGCGGTGGTGGCGCTCGCCGGCGAACTTGCCATTACCGGCGCCATGGCGAGCGGCAATTTTGCCAGCGCCCATGCAGCCGGCGGCCGCCGCGCGCAGAGCGACGGCGGCGGGCCGGCGTGAGCGGCAACCGCAAACGCATCCGCGCCTTCCTGCTCCGCCGCGTCTTCCCACCCATCGCGCTGTGGATCTACCGCCGCTGGGGCGGCTCGTGGCGCTATATCACCGAGAACGAGCAGGTGCTCATCAGGCTGCTGCAAGGCCCGCGGCCGCTGGTCGGCGCGTTCCTGCACGGGCGCACTTTTCAGCTGCTGTACTACTTCAGCCGCCCGGAGCACGGTCGCTGGATCCTCATGTGTTCACAGAGCCGCGACGGAGACTTCATGGCGCAGGTCGAGGAAGGACTTGGCTTTCGCGTGGCGCGCGGCTCATCCGGAAAGGGTGGGGCGCGTGCCCTGGTGCAGATGATCAAGGGGCAACGCGAGGACCCGGGCCTGAGTTCGTGTCTCGCCATAGATGGTTCACGCGGGCCGCGCGGCGTGGCGCAGTTCGGCACCCTGACGCTCGCGCAAAAGACGGGCGGCGTGCTGTTGCCGGTGGCGGCATCGACCGCGGACGCCTGGATCTGCGGCAGGTGTTGGGACCGGAATGTAATGCCGAAGCCGTATGCGCAGATCCGCATCCTGATCGGCGAGCCCCTGGAGGTACCCCCGGGGCTCGACGCCTCGGCGCTCGAAGCGACGCGCGCGCTGCTCGAGCAGCGGCTCCTCGCAATGCATTCTGATCTTGATGCGCGTACCGGCTTCAGCGACTCGCAGCCGTTACGGGCACCCGTCCCCAGACATGCCTGAGCTGTGCGCTCAACTCGCCGCACTGTTTCCCCCAGGGGCAATCGCCGCCGAGCTGCACGGGGCTGCGCCATCCATGCACTTGAGTCAGGATGAGATACACTCCGTAAGGCATTGTGCAGAAAAGAGAATAAGAGATTTTACGAGCGGGCGTCTGTGTGCTCGGCGGGCGCTGAAGGAGCTTGGAATCGAGGGCTTCTCGCTGTTGCCGGCAAAGGACCGGCAACCCGTCTGGCCGGCGGGAGTCACCGGCAGCATCACACACACGGAAGAGTACTCGGCGGCCGTGGTGATCCGGCAGGGAAGCGTGCGCAGCGTCGGCCTGGATTCGGAAAGTGTGGCCGCCGTTCACGAAGATCTGTGGCCGCGCATTTGCGCGCCGGCCGAGCTTGTCAGCCTGCGCGCCGTGTCCAGCGCGCGGCGCGGTGAGCGTGCGGCGCTGACTTTCGCCGCCAAGGAGGCCTTTTACAAAAGCCAGTTTCCCTTGACCGGGGAATGGATCGGGTTCGCGGACGTAGTGATCGATTTGGAACAAGAGCCAGGCGCCGACGGGGTGTTCGTGGTGACGCCGCAGCGGCCGCTGCGACTGCAGCGCCGGGGCGAGCAGCGGCTGACAGGGCGATTTCGCCGCCATGGCGAGTTGGTGTCGGCAGGCATCGCGCTGCGCTGAAACGCCTCGCGAGGGTCGGATTCGATATAGTGTTCGGCGGCCGGGCGCGCAAATCACGAAAGGACATAATGCAAAATCTGCGTAAATGCCGCATCGCGGTGGTGGGCCTGGGATATGTGGGCCTGCCGCTGGCAATGGAGTTCGGCCGGCGCTTCACCACCGTGGGCTTCGACGTCAAGCCCGCGCGTATCGCGCAGCTGCGCGCCGGACGAGACGCCACGCTCGAGGTATCGCGTGCGGAGCTCAAGGCCGCGCGGCACCTGCGCTTCACCACCCAGTTGCAGGACCTGAAGGGCTGCCACGTGTTCATCGTTACGGTGCCGACACCGATCGATGACTACAAGCGGCCCGATCTCACCCCATTGGTGCGCGCCAGCGAGAGCGTCGGCAAGGTGCTGCGCAAGGGTGCGGTCGTGATCTATGAGTCCACCGTGTACCCGGGGTGTACGGAAGAGGTCTGTGTGCCGATCCTCGAGCGCGAGTCGGGGTTGAAATTCAACCGCGACTTTTTCGCCGGCTACAGCCCCGAGCGCATCAACCCGGGGGACAAGCAGCACCGGCTCACGACCATCCGCAAAGTGACTTCCGGATCAACGCCCGAAGTGGCGGAGTTCGTGGATAAGCTCTACGTCGCTATCGTCACGGCCGGCACCCACAGGGCATCCTCCATCCGCGTGGCGGAAGCCGCCAAGGTGATCGAGAACACCCAGCGCGACGTCAACATCGCGCTCATCAACGAGCTGGCGCTGATCTTCAACCGCTTAGGGATCGACACCGAGGAAGTGCTGGCGGCGGCGGGCAGCAAGTGGAACTTCCTGCCGTTCCGGCCAGGACTGGTCGGCGGGCATTGCATAGGCGTGGACCCGTACTACCTCACCCACAAGGCCCAGGAGATCGGCTATCACCCGGAGATGATCCTCGCCGGCCGGCGCATCAACGACAACATGGCGCTGTACGTCGCCGGCCAGATCACCCAGCTCATGGCGCGCAAGCGCATCCACGTGAAGGGCGCGCGGGTGCTCATGCTCGGGATCACGTTCAAGGAGAACTGCCCCGACATCCGCAATTCCAAGGTCGTCGACGTGGTGCGGGAGTTGCAGAAGCAGGGCGCGCAGGTGGATGTCTACGACCCGTGGGCGAATGCCAGGGAGTGCCGGCATGAGTACGGCCTGCGACCCGTGCGGACGCTGCGTCCCGGACGCTATGACGTCGCGGTGATCGCGGTCGGGCACCGCGAATTCGAGGAGCTCGGTGCGCGCGGCGTGCGCCGCCTGTGCCGCAAGAGCCACGTGCTGTACGACGTCAAGCAGCTGTTCCCGGCC
>Ga0209167_10000379_pt1 | contig 35207 bp, 26 predicted proteins | sample Coa_R1_9_FD_187154 | JGI IMG/M metagenome (GOLD analysis project Ga0209167, IMG submission 187154) | Surface soil microbial communities from Centralia Pennsylvania, which are recovering from an underground coalmine fire - Coalmine... | ecosystem: Environmental > Terrestrial > Soil >...
CCGCCGTTGCGGTCCGGCGTCCATTGCATCGGCGTACGGACGCCGTTGCGGTCGCCGAGATAGATATTGTCGCCCATGCCGATTTCGTCGCCGTAATAGATGATCGGCGTGCCCGGAAACGACAGCAGCAGCGAATTCATCAGTTCGATCTTGCGCCGGTCGTTGTCCATCAGCGGCGCCAGCCGCCGGCGAATGCCGACATTGATGCGCGCGCGCGGATCGTTGGCATAGGTCGACCACAAATAGTCGCGCTCGACGTCGGTGACCATCTCGAGCGTCAATTCGTCGTGATTGCGCAGGAACAGCGCCCACTGGCAGTTGGCCGGAATGTCCGGGGTCTGGCGCAGGATATCGGTGATGGGGAAGCGGTCTTCCTGCGCGATCGCCATGTAGATCCGCGGCATCAGCGGAAAATGATAGGCCATATGGCATTCGTCGCCATTGCCGAAATATTCCTGCACGTCCTCCGGCCATTGATTGGCTTCCGCCAATAGCACCTTGCCCTTGGCGTAGGCGTCGAGCTCGGCGCGCAGGCGCTTGATGACGGCATGCGTCTCGGGGAGGTTTTCGTTGTTGGTGCCGTCGCGTTCGCACAGATAGGGAATGGCGTCGAGTCGGAAGCCGTCGACGCCGGTGTCGAGCCAGCGCTTCATCACCTGGATCATCGCGCTCACCACGCGCGGATTGTCGAAGTTCAGATCCGGCTGATGCGAGAAGAAGCGGTGCCAGTAGAATTGCCCGGCTTCGGGATCCCAGGTCCAGTTGGATTTTTCGGCGTCGGTGAAGATGATGCGCGTGCCCGCATATTTCTGGTCGGTGTCGCTCCAGACATACCAGTTGCGCGCGCTCGATTTCGAGTCGCTGCGGCGGGCGCGCTTGAACCAGTCGTGCTGGTCGGAGGTATGATTGATGACGAGTTCGGTGATGACCCGCAAACCGCGCCGCTTGGCTTCGACGATGAAGCGCCGAAAATCCTTCATGGTCCCGAAATCGGGATTGATGGCGCCATAGTCGGCGATGTCATAACCGTCGTCGCGGCCGGGCGAGGGATAGAACGGCAGCAGCCACAGCGCCGTTACCCCGAGGTCTTGCAGATAGTCCAGCTTTTCGGTGAGGCCGGCGAAATCGCCGATGCCGTCATTGTTGCTGTCGGCGAAGGCCTTGACGTGAAGTTGATAGATGATGGCGTCCTTGAACCACAACTCGTTGCCGTCCGGTGCGGCGGCCGGCATTTCCTTGGTATCGATGGACGACATCAGATTCATCGCGGAGCCCCGCACGCCAGACAGCGGATGAGCAGGGCGGGATTATGGATGACTTCAAGCCAGATGAAAGCGCCTGCGACGCTTTCGATCGGTGGGGACGTCTTGTTCACGGCGATGCCGACGGTAGGCAAATGACGTCCCATTTCGTTTGCGCGAACGGAGATGCTCGGGACATATATAGAAAGCCGTCCCCCTGCCGTTGGTTCCCGGGGGAACGGCGGGGAGGCCTGAGCGTTAAACCAAGGCTATCCTATTACGAAATCAATGGAATTCGCGACGGCTCCCAGCGTCGCTGCAAATGGCGTGCCGCATGGACCTTTTCACCAAAGCCGGGGAGCTGGGTATCCAGACCGAATTCGTCGACGGCAAGGGTCACCGCCATGTGACGGATGCCCAAGCGCTCAGGATCATCCTCGATGCCTTGCCCGAACGGGTCCCCTACCGCTTTCTCCGCGAGGCGGTGGTGATCCGCTCCGGCGAGCCTTCGCGGACCGAGCTTAATGAAGCAGCCCGGCTACCGATGCACTGGATGATCGTCGCCGGCCAACGGGTTATTGCGAAGGGCGACACTGGCGATCGCAAGGGCGACACCGGTGATCGCACCGTCGTCTGGCCCACCGATTTGCCGCAAGGCTCATACCGACTGTATCTGACGGACGCGTCATCGTCGTCGGAAGAGGTGCCCCTGATTGTCTCGCCGCCTAAGGCCTATGGCGGCGATTTCGCCCGTGGCTGGCTGGTGGCGGTCCAGCTCTATGGCGTCCGCTCGGCGCGCAATTGGGGCATCGGGGACTTCACCGATCTTGATGCGCTGATCGAATTGGCGGCTCATTTGGGGGCCGATGGGATCGGTCTCAATCCGCTGCACGCTTTGTTCGACGACCGGCCGGCCGATTGCAGCCCTTATTCGCCGAACAGCCGGCTGTTTCTCAATTCGCTCTATATCGACGTCGAGAAGATTCCCGAATTCAATTCAAAGGCCTTCACTGAGCGCTTGTGCGTCATCGCGCGCCTGCGGGAGGGGCATCTGATCGACTATAAGCGCGTGGCGGAATTGAAATGGCGCGCCCTGCGCGCGGCCTTCGACAATTTCAAGGCGGGCGCGTCGGCTGGCCGCAAGGAAGATTTCGATGCGTTTCGAGCCGAGCGCGCGCTCGTTTCCCGTTTCGCCTGCTTTGAGGTGCTGCGGCACAAATTCGACAAGCCGTGGTGGGAGTGGCCGGAGGGCTGGCGGACGCCCGACGATGCCAAATGCGCAAAATTGCGCGCGGGAGCGGACGCGGCCGAAATCGAATTCGTCGAATTCGTGCAGTGGACCGCCGATCGGCAATTGCGCGCCTGCCGGGACCTCGCCGGCAGACTCGGCATGAAGGTCGGTCTCTATCTCGACGTCGCGGTCGGGGTGCAGTCCGACGGCTTCGACGCCTGGAACGAGCAGACCGCGATCTCCCGGCATCTTGCGGTCGGCGCACCGCCCGATCCCCTGAATCTCGCCGGCCAGAACTGGGGGCTCGCCGGGTTCAACGCCGCCGGCCTCGAATTGCAATCGTTCGAGCCTTACCGGGAGATGTTGCGGGCGTCGATGCGCTACGCCGGCGCGATCCGGCTCGATCACGTGCTGGGCTTGAAGCGGCTCTATCTCGTGCCGCACGGGTTTGACGCCAGGAACGGCGTCTATGTGCAAATGCCGTTCGAGGCGCTGCTTGCGGCGACCGCGCAGGAGAGCGTCGCGCACGCTTGCGTGGTGATCGGCGAGGATCTCGGCACCGTGCCCGAGGGCTTTCGCGCGAAGATGGCCGATTGGGGCATCTGGTCCTATAAGGTGATGATGTTCGAGCGCGACGACCGCGGCGCGTTTCGGGACGTCGACTACTACGCGCCGAACGCGCTCGTCACCTTCAACACCCATGATTTGTCGACCTATGCCGGCTGGCGCTCGTTCGCCGATCTCAAGATGAAGCGCTCGCTCGGGATCGATCCCGGTGAAAGTGACGACGCCCGCTGGCATGCGCTCACCATGCTCAGCGAACGGCTGCGTCACCATGCCATCGAGCGTCACGATCTCTATGCGGTGGCGGGCTTTCTCGCGAAAACCAGGTCACGCTTGCTGGCGATTTCGCTGGAGGATTTGTTGGGCGTGGTCGATCAGCCCAATATTCCCGGCACCGTGAACGAGCATCCGAACTGGCGGCAGCGGCTGCCGATTGCGATCGAGGGAATTGCGGCGGCGATCGATATCGCCGCGCTCAAAAGCGCGACGGGCGAGCGGGCGCGCGCCATGGCGTGAAACGCCGCATCTTAGCTGGTGAAGAATATGTCCAGCCGAATAGAAGATTATGGATTGATCGGTGACTGCGAAACGGCGGCGCTGGTCGGCCGTGACGGCTCGATCGACTGGCTGTGCTGGCCCGCCTTCGGCTCCGATGCGTGTTTCGCCAGGCTCCTTGGCACGCGCCAAAACGGCCGGTGGCTGATCGCGCCCGCGGAAGAAATCAGCCGCACCTCGCGCCGCTATTGGGACAATACGCTGATCCTGGAGACACGGTTTGAGACCGCTAGCGGCACCGTCGCCGTGGTCGATTTCATGCCGCCGCGTGGCGACGCCTCCGATGTCGTCCGCCTGGTGCGCGGCATCTCAGGCAAAGCCAAAATGCGGATGGAGCTTGTCATCCGCTTCGGCTTCGGCGCGGATATTCCCTGGGTCAGGCGCACCGAGGACGGTGCGTTGCTCGCGATCTGCGGGCCGGACATGACGGTGTTGCGGACGCCGGTTACGACGCGCGGCAAGGACATGACGACGGTCGCCGAATTCGAGGTGAGGGAGGGCGAGGCCGCCCCCTTCGTGCTTACCTACGGCCCCTCCCATCTGCCGCTGCCAAGGCCGATCGATCCGGCGCAAGCGCTGCAGGATACCGAGGATTTCTGGACGGACTGGTGCGGCCATTGTTCCTATCGGGGCGAGAGCCGCGACCTCGTGATGCGCTCGCTGATCACGCTGAAAGCCCTGACCTATGCGCCTACCGGCGGCATCGTCGCCGCACCCACGACGTCGCTTCCCGAAAAACTCGGTGGCAGCCGAAACTGGGATTATCGTTTTTGCTGGCTGCGCGACGCGACCTTCACGCTGTTGGCGTTGATGAACTCGGGCTACACGGAAGAAGCTTCCGCCTGGCATAATTGGCTGTTGCGCGCGGTGGCGGGATCGCCGGCGAACATGCAGATCATGTATGGCATCATGGGCCAGCGCCGCCTGCTGGAGTGGGAAGCGGGCTGGTTGCCCGGCTATGAAGGTGCAAAGCCCGTCAGGGTTGGCAACGCCGCCCATGCCCAGGTGCAGCTCGACGTGTACGGCGAATTGATCGATGCCTTTTACCAGTCACGTGTGGCGGGCCTGAAACTCGACGATGGGTCCTGGGCGCTGGCGCGGACGATCGTTGAGCATGTGGAAGAGGTTTGGGACAGGCCCGACCACGGCATCTGGGAGAGGCGCGGTTCCCCCAAGCACTACGTGTTCTCGAAAGTAATGACCTGGATTGCGATCGACCGCGCCATCAAGGGCGCCGAGCGGTTCGGCTATGACGCGCCGCTCGATCGCTGGCGAAATTTGCGCGATACGATCTGCCGCAGCGTCTGCGACAACGGCTTCGACCCCGAGCAGAACACGTTCGTCGAATCCTACGGCTCTCGCTTGCTCGATGCGAGCTTGCTGCTCTTGCCGTCGGTCGGATTCCTTCCAGCGACCGATCCCCGCGTCCGCGGCACGCTAGCGGCCATCGAACGGCATATGATGCGCGACGGCTTCGTATTGCGGCACGATCCCCGCGAGATCTCCGACGAGACGCAGCCGATCGAGGGCGCGTTCCTGGCCTGCACCCTTTGGCTCGCCGACGCCCTTGTGATGGCCGGTGAGGCCGACAGGGCGCAAACGCTGTTCGACCGCGTCGTTGCCGTGGCCAATGATCTGGGCCTCCTGGCGGAGGAATTCGATTCCGGCGCGGGCCGGCAGACCGGAAATTTCCCGCAGGCGCTGACGCATATCGCGTTGATCAACACCGCGCATAACCTCGGCGACGCGAAGAGGACCAGCGAGAAGCCAGTGGTGCAAAGGTCGAAGTGAGCGTGAGGCGGCTACGGACGGAGCTGCTTCATTTGAACGCCTTGATTACGGCGTCGAAATTGACCTCCAGCGACTTGTCGTGATGCAGGATCGGCGGAATCTCGCGATCGATCCCGAGGAGTTCGTAGACGGCCATTTGCGCGACCCGAACCGAATATTCGACCGTGAACACGACGTCCTCCGGAATTTCAACGAACTGGCTGACGAAGGCCAGATTCTTCGACGATTTGGGTACCGGCAACGGCCGGTCGGTCGGCGCGCGCGGCATGAACATGCTGGTGATGTAGGGCATGCGGCACGGAATGCAGATAGCCTTGGCGAATGTCCTGCGATCGAAATTGAGGTGACCGCAAATCTCGTGGAGAATGTCGGCGCCGGTACATTCCGACATCGGCTTGGCCACGAAGTCGCCGACCCGATCCGGATGGAGTGCGTATCCCCAGAACACCCGAACGTCGGCGGGCTGATTGACGAAATGCGGCTGGTGCGGCAGGACCGCCGACATCAGCCAACGCGAATCCTTGAACGTGACCAGGCCACCGGTGCCGGCCTTGTTGCCGGTGAAGGTCTCCATCTTGTCGAAAAAGATATTGTCCTTGAGCGTCACCGCAAAGGATTCCCAGTATGATTCGGGAACGCTGCTGTTGAAAGCGGCAGGATTGCCAAACTCGGGGCGGCCTTCGGCGAGTTTCTCCCACAGGGTCCAGCCGCCGCTATCCTCCTTTGTCAACTGGTCGGGCGGGCGCGTCATCGAGCCGAAGCTCGACGCGTCGGTCATGGAGCCGTTCTGGAGAAAAACCAGGTCGTTTTCGCCTACCGCAATGGCTTCGATCTCGCTCTTGCCCGCGCGTCTGACTTTGATCGCCTGGACGACAAGCTTGCCCGCCTCGGACGCCAGATCGAAGTCGGCAACAAAACAGCCTCTTTGGAAATTGACGCCGTTCTCAGTAAGCCAGGCCTGAAGCGGCCGAACCAGCGAGTCGAATTGATTGAAGACCGTGCGTTTGACCCCCGCGAGCGTTTCAATGCGCGAGAACTCCTTGATGAACCGGTGCAGGTAGCGCCTGAACTCGGCCGCGCTGTGCCAGGGCTGGAAGGCAAAGGTCGTTGCCCACATATGCCAAAATGTGGTCGTAAAGAATTCCGGCGAGAAACAGTCGGAGATCGTGTCCGTACCCAGGTCCGGTTCTCTCGCCATCATCACTTTGAGCAGTTCCATCCGATCGGTCATCGAGAAACCCATCGACGTGACATCGACGATGGCGCGGTTTCGGTCCACGAGACGGGCCTTTGAGTGCGACTTGTTCTCCTGGTTGAAGGCAACCGTCTCGTCGAACACGCTCTTGCCCGGATGGACCAGGGATGGGATCGATTTGAACAATCCCCAGGTGCATTCGAAATTGTCGGTCGTCAGCATGCGTCCGCCGCGCAGCGTGTATCCGCCCTGGTGATCGCCGCCGCCATCGAGGCTTCCGCCCAGCACAGGCAAGGATTCGTAAATCGTGATGTTGCCGCCCGGCACGCCGCCATCGCGGATCATGAAGGCAGCCGCAGCCAGCGAACCAATGCCGCCGCCGACGAAGTGTGCTTTTCTGTCTCGCTTGATCACGGCATTTTTCCTCGATTGTCTTCAACCATCGTCGGCACGATCGATTGTTGACATGGATCAACCGCGACCCTTTGCGGCGTTGGGGTGGGCGGCGTCCGTCATTCGACGTCACCTTGCAAAATCATCTCGATCGCCTTCGCAAATCCCTCCTCCTCGTTCGAAGCCGTGATATGGGTTGCCGCCTCCTTGATGTCATCGGCGGCGTTACCCATGGCGAAGGAGATGCCACTGGTCCGGAACATCGAAAGGTCATTTTGCATGTCGCCGATGGTGGCGATCGCGTCTGTCGAGATACCCAAACGCCGGGCCATCGCCTGCACAAACGTGCCCTTGTTGCGGCCGGGAGGGGTGATGTCGAGATAATAGCTCTGGGAGCGCACCGCGGTCGCCTGCATTCCCATAGCCTTTTGCATCGCGGCCTCGCAACGTTGCAGCAGCGCTGGATCGGCGCTGGCGCCGACAATCTTGCAGGCCGAAGTGAGGTAGGGCGTAAAATCTGCAACGATGGTCGGGTCGGCCCTGATGGCTTGCTTTTCGAGCGCGACATAGGGTCCGCCCTCGTCGCGGGCGAGCCAGAGTTCGTTGGTGAACAGCCAGATATCGGCGCCGAATTCCGCCAGCAGATCGACGCAGCGTCGCGTCGCGGGCGGTGGGATCAGATGCTGCTCGATCGGATTGAGCTGCGGGTCGACGATGCAACTGCCGTTGAAGGCGCCGAACGGCAGCGCGATCCGCAGCGGTTCGATCAGAAACCGCATGCCGATGGTCGGACGGCTCGAGGTGATGGTGAAGCCGATATCGGCCTCGTGCAGCCGCTGAACGGCGGCCGTCGCGGCCTCGGTCAGCGTTTTGTCTTTGGTCAGGAGGGTGCCGTCGACGTCGGAGACAACAAGCGCGATGCGGCTCATATGCGGTTCCTGCCGGGAGACTCAGCTCCGAGGTGACGGACAATATCCTCGACGATGGCGTCGACCGAAGCATCGATTGACACAGCGATGGGGCTTTCGTCAGGCTCGGGGGGCTCCAGCGTCTTGAACTGGCTGTCGAGCAGCCCCGGCGGCATGAAATGGCCCTTGCGCCGGGCCAACCGGTCCGCGATCAGAGCCTGCGTGCCCTTAAGAAAGACGATCCGCACGTCGTTGCGGCCATGGACGAGCACGTCGCGGTAGGCGCGCTTCAACGCTGAGCAGGCGATCACGACATGGGCGCCGGCCCGGCAGGCCCTGTCGATCTCGTCGGCGATCGCCTGCAGCCAGGGCCAGCGGTCCTCGTCGGTGAGAGGATGACCCGCCTTCATCTTGGCGACATTGCTTGCGGGGTGAAACCGGTCGCCGTCCTCGAACGTCCAGTCGAGCCGCTCGGCGAGTTTTGTTGCGATCGTGCTCTTGCCCGAGCCGGACACGCCCATCACGATCAGGGCGCAGGGCGAGGTGGATGCACTCTCGTTCACGAAGATTCTCCGCCCGAAGCGGCCTGGTCCGCCAGCAGGACTGTTTCGCCCATCGAACGCGCACGGTTCGCCGGCAGGTTCTCGCCCGCAACCAGCCGCTTGAGAATCCCGCGCTTTTCACGACCAGCAACCTCGAACAGCATTTCGCGGCAGGAGGAGAGGGCGGGCAAGGTCAGCGTTACCCTGGCCACGAAGGGTTCGACATGTGCTTTGGGCACGCCGACCACCCAGCGCCTCGTCTCCTCTAAAGCCGGATCGTTCGGAAATAGCGATGCGGTGTGGCCGTCCGGTCCGACGCCCATCAGGACGACATCGAACAGCGGCCGCACCGGGGCAAGCTCGCGCGCGCCATAGAATGATTGCAGTTCGCGCTCGTAGCGGCGCGCGGCTTCGGGAGCGTCGGCGGTGTCGGTGGGGATCGGGTGAATGTTGGCGGGCGGGGCGAAACGATCGAGAAAGATCCGCCGCGCCATGCCCATATTGTTGAGGGGATCACTGGCTCCGACGAAGCGCTCGTCGCCGATGAACCAATGCAGGCGGTCCCAGGGAATCCGGCCGCGATACGCATCAGTCGCGAGCAATCGATAAAGCGCCTTCGGGCTCGAACCGCCGGTCAGGCAAATCGCGGTGCGACCATGATTCGTCTCGATCCTTGCCAACAGACGCTCCGCGGCGGCGATCGCCAGCGCAGCCGCGTCAGCGACTACAATTCGATGAAGACGGTTCGGCGGCGGCATCCGGCCTAACCCAGCCTGCGCCAGCTCCGGCCGTCGCGCCTGAGCAATTCTTCGGCCGACGCCGGGCCATCGCTGCCGGCCTTGTAGCTTTCGAGACCCCCGGCGCCCGCTTTCTTCCAGGCGTCGAGGAACGGCTGCACCGCTTGCCAGCCCGCCTCCACGCCGTCGGCGCGCTGAAACAGGATGTTGTCGCCGATCATGCAATCATAGATCAGGGTCTCATAGCCGGTTGCCGGCTCGGCCTTGAAATAGTCCTTGTAGCGGAACTTCATCTCGACGCCGTCGATCCTGACCGACTGGCCCGGCACCTTGGTGTTGAATTGCAGCGCGATGCCTTCGGTCGGCTCCACGCCGATCACAAGGTAATTCTCGGCGAGCGACTCCACCGGCGTATTCGCAAACATCGCAAACGGCGCCTGTTTGAACTTGATCGCCACTTCCGTGCGTTTGAGGCCAAGCGCCTTGCCGGTGCGCAGATAAAAGGGAACGCCGGCCCAGCGCCAGTTGTCGATGGCAAGCTTCAGCGCCGCATAGGTTTCGGTGGTGCTGCCGGGTTTGACGTTCTCCGTCTTGCCATAGTCCGATATCTCGGTGTCGCCGATCCTGCCGCCCTGATACTGGCCGCGAACGGAGTTTTGCAACGCCTCCGCCTCGCTCTGGGTTTGGATCGCTGCCAGTACCTCGGCCTTTTCCGAGCGCACGGTGCGCGCATCGAATTTCGCCGGCGGCTCCATCGCAACCAGCGAGAGCAGTTGAAACAGATGGTTCGGCACCATATCGCGCAGTGCGCCGGTTGCGTCGTAGAAACTGCCTCGATGGCCGACGCCGATTTTTTCATCGACCGTGATCTGCACATGGTCGATGTGATTGCGGTTCCAGATCGGCTCGAACATGCCGTTGGCAAAGCGCAGCACCAGGATGTTCTGCACCGTTTCCTTGCCGAGATAATGATCGATCCGGTAGATCTGGTGTTCGGTGAGGATCTTCAGCAATTCGTCGTTCAGCGCCTTGGCGGACGCAAGGTCGGTGCCGAACGGTTTTTCCACCACCAGCCGCCGCCAGGCGCCGTTCTCTTCCCTCAGCATGCCGGTGCGGCCGAGTTCCTTTGCGATCGGCGCGAAGGCGGTTGGCGGGGTCGCGAGATAGAACAGGCGGTTGCCGCCGGTCGAGCGGTTCGTCTCCAGCCGCTCCAGCCGTGCGCGCATGGCATCGAATGAGGCCGGGTCCGTCGGGTCGGCCTCGATGCTGGTGACGCATTCCAGAAGACGGTGTGCGGTCGCATCGTCCACTGGGCGGGTCGCGAATTGGCGCAAGCCCTTCAGCAGGCCGTCGCGCAACGCATCGCCAGAGGTACCTTTGCGGGTAATGCCGACCACGCAGAATCTCTCGGGCAACAGATCGGCCGCGGCGAGGTTATAGAGTGCGGGAATCACCAGCCGGTGCGTCAGGTCACCGGTGACGCCGAAGATCACGAAGGAGCAAGGGGCGGGCCTTTTTTGTCTTGCTGGCGTATCCGTCATCTGTCTTTAGGCCTTCGAACCGGGCGGTTTCGGCTCCTTGTGGCCGCCGAAACCGGCGCGCATCGCGGAGAGAATTTTTTCGGCGAAGGTATGTTCCTTGCGCGAGCGAAACCGCGCGAACAATGCCGCCGTCAGGACCTCGGCCGGCACCGCCTCGTCGATCGCGGCATTCACGGTCCAGCGGCCTTCGCCGGAATCCTCCACAAAGCCGGAATAGGTCTCAAGCGAGGGATTTCTGGCCAGCGCCGAAGCGGTGAGATCGAGCAGCCAGGAGGGGATCACGCTGCCGCGCCGCCACACCTCGGCGATGTCGGCGATGTCGAGGTCGAAGCGATGCTCCGCCGGCAGCGCCTCCATATTGGCGTTCTTGAGGATATCAAAACCTTCGGCATAGGCCTGCATCAGGCCGTATTCGATGCCGTTGTGCACCATCTTGACGAAATGCCCGGCGCCGATTGGACCGGCGTGGATGTAGCCCTGCTCGATGCGCGGGTCGCGCGCTTCGCGCGCTTCCGTGCGCGGGATATTGCCGATGCCCGGCGCCAGCGCCGCGAAGATCGGATCGAGCCGGTCGACCACCGCTCTGTCGCCGCCGATCATCATGCAATAGCCGCGCTCGATGCCCCAGACGCCGCCGGAGGTACCGACGTCGACGTAGTGGATACCGCGCTCCTTCAGGGCCTTGCCGCGGCGAACGTCGTCCTGCCAGAACGTGTTGCCGCCGTCGATGATGACATCGTCCTTGTCAATTAGTTTTGCCAGCGCATCGATAGTGGATTCGGTGATCTTGCCGGCAGGAAGCATCACCCAGGCGGCGCGGGGCTTCTCCAGCTTCTTGACGAAATCCTCAAGCGCACCGGCGCCAGTTGCGCCGTCGGCTGCGATCGCGGCGACCGCCTTGGGGTCTTTGTCATAGACGACGGCCGAATGTCCGTGCTGCATCAGCCGACGGGCGATGTTGCCGCCCATCCGCCCCAAGCCGATCATGCCGAGCTGCATTTTCTAAACCTCTGGGATTCGTTTTGGTCTGCCGATGATTTTGCGTTTATGTTTCAGCGACGGCGGTCGGCCCCCTCTCCCTTGGGGAGAGGGATGGGGTGAGGGGGTAAGGTCTATCGATAGAGCGTAACCCCTCACCCGGATCGCAACGGACGATGCTTCCGCATCGCCGTGGGCGATCCGACCTCTCCCGATGGGAGAGGTGAGGGAGCCTGAACCATTCATGCCCTTTGTCATGACTGACCTAGTTCAGTGCATACCTGATCGCGGTATCGAGTGCCTTGAGGCCGGCTTCCAGATCGCCCTTCAGATGCACGCGCAGCGCGCGGCGGCCGCGCTCGGTCAGCACGTCGAAATCGCCGCGCGCCTGTGCCGCCTTGATCACGCCGAAGCTCGCCTTCTGGCCCGGCACCGGCAGATCTCTGGCGTCGCCGGAGGTGATCTGCAGGAAGACGCCGGTGTCGGGTCCGCCCTTGTAGGCCTGGCCGGTCGAATGCAGGAAGCGCGGGCCGAATTCGGCGCAGGTGGCGACGTGGCGATTGTCACGCACCGCAAGCCGCATGGTTTGCAGGGCGTCGATATGCGCGGCATTGCGCTCGATATAGGCGAGCAGCGCCACGTAATCGTCGGCATGGGCGCGGGCGAGATGGGCCTTCAGCCACGAGCCGAGGTCGCCATCGGCGCCGGCCTTGCGCAGGTCGGCGGCATTCTTCTCATCGGTATAGAGATCGGCCTCGACTGTCGACATGACCGGCGCTTCGGCCGGCAGCGTGCCGGATTTCTCGAACGCCGCGGTCAGCTCGCGGGTCTTGATCTTGGCAGCCTCGACGTCGGGCTGGTTGAATGGGTTGATTCCGAGTACGGCGCCTGCGACCGCGGTTGCCATCTCGAAGCGGAAGAATTCCTGGCCGATGTGTTCAATCGATTTCATGACAATGCGAACCACGGGATGCCCGGCGGCCTCCAGCGCGGCAAGCTTCTCCTCGTGCTCGGCGTCGGCCTCGCTTTCGGTGCGCAGATCGATGAAAAAGCGGTCGCTGCCATAATGTGCCGGATCGCCCAGCGGTTCGCCGTCGATCGGAATCAAGCCCTTGCCGTCCTTGCCGGTGGATTCGGCGATCAATTGTTCGGCCCAGGCGCCGAAATCCGCAATCTTTCTGGAGGAGGCGATCGTCACCTTGTCGCGGCCCTCCAGACCCGCAAGTCCCATGGCAAGGCCGAACTGCACGCCCGGATTTTCATGCGGCGGCACGTCCGGCCCGCAGGAGCGCATCATCGCAAGCGCATGCCTGATGAGGGCGCGGACGTCGATGCCGGCGGTCGCGGCCGGCACCAGACCAAACGGCGACAGCACGGAGTAGCGGCCGCCGATGGCGGGGTCGCCATGGAAAACGCGCGCGAATCCTTGTTTGGCCGCGACCTTCTCCAGTGACGATCCGGGATCGGTGACCGCGATGAACCGATGGCCGGCCTTCTCGGCGCCGATGGTCTGTGCAACGCGGGCGAAGAAGTAATCCTTCATCACGTTCGGCTCGGTCGTGCCGCCGGACTTGCTGGAGACGATGAAAAGCGTCTTCGACAGATCAACCGCCTTTTCCATCGCGCGCACTTGCGCGGGGTCGGTGGAATCAAGCACGTGCAATTTGGGAAAGCCGGATTTCTTCGGAAAGGTTTCGGCCAGCACTTCGGGCCCAAGACTCGATCCGCCCATGCCGAGCACGACGGCGTCGGAAAAATTCTGTCCCCTGACGCGCTGCGCATAGTCTTCGTAGTCGGCGATATCGGCCTTGGCCGCGCTGTTCAGCCACCCCAGCCATTTGTGCTCGTCGTCGCTGGTCCAGACCGATTTGTCCTTTTGCCAGAGCCGTCGGATCTTGGCCGACGCGCGCCACTCCTCGGCGCTCTTTTCGACCGCCTTTTCGACGCCAGCGCCGAGCGCGAGCTTCTGGATGTCGATGCCGGTCCCCAGCACGGTGGCGCGCTTGTCCGCCACGGCGCCGTAGAGCTTGTCGGCGGCGTCCGCGAACAGCCTGACGCCATCCTTTACGAGTTCGGTCGTGATCGCATCGAGCGAGATGCCGGATCTTTCGAGTTCGACAAGCACGCGCCGTGCACCCTCGACATTCTCTTCGAGGCTGTCGCGCAGCTTGCCATGGTCGCGGAAGGCGTCGAGCGTGGCGGGAGGAACGGTGTTGACGGTATTGGGGCCGATCAACTCCTCGACATAGAGCACGTCGCTGTAGTCCTTGTTCTTGGTGCCGGTCGAGGCCCACAATAGCCGTTGCGGCTTTGCGCCCTTGGCCGCAAGCCTCTCCCACCTCGCGCCGGAGAACAGGCGCTTGTATTCCTGATAGGCAAGTTTGGCATTCGCGATCGCGACCTTGCCCTTGAGCGCGGCCAGCCGTTCTTTTTCGCTTGGGTCGTTGGCGCGCGCGATCTTCTCATCAAGCTGCTTGTCGACCGCGCTGTCGATGCGACTGACGAAGAAGCTCGCCACGCTCGCGACATGGGAGGGATCGCCGCCAGCGGCGACGTATTTCTCAAGCCCGGCGAGATAGGCTTGCGCAACCTGCACGTAGACTTTTTGCGAGAACAACAACGTAATATTGATGCTGAGGCCTTTGCCAGTCAGATGTTCGATCGCCGGCAGGCCTTCCGGCGTCGCCGGCACCTTTATCATCAGGTTCTTGCGCTGGACGTCTTTCCAAAGCCGTTTCGCTTCCGCGATCGTGCCCTTGGTGTCCATCGCGAGATAGGGCGATACTTCGAGGCTGACGAATCCATCCTCGCCCTTCAGGTGCTCATAGACCGGGCGGAGTACGTCGGCGGCGCGCTGGATGTCTTCGACCGCCAAATGCTCGAACAGATCTGCGACCGGGCGGTCGCCCGTTTTTAAGGCACTGCCGATCGCGCCATCATATTCGCCCGAGCTGCCGATTGCCTTCTCGAAGATCGACGGATTGGACGTCACGCCCTTGACGCCATCGGTGTCGATCAGCTTTTTCAGCTCGCCTTTGGCGACGAAGCCTCGGGCGAGGAAGTCCAGCCAGACCGCCTGGCCCTGTTTTTCGAGTGCTTTGACGGGATTCATGATGCCCTGTTTCTGTTGGAGCAGGTCCGTATCGGCCTGGCCGCAACCTTTCTGGCCGAACGCCGGATTGTCAACAAGCCCCTAAGCTGCGCTGGTGGCGGGATTATGCGTACTCCCGCCCAGAACAACGCTTTTGCCGGCATATCGATCCGCGCAAGAAGCCGCCCGTTCGCTTGCGTCGAGGCGATTCTCGGACCTTGCGCGCAAGGTCCGAGCGCGCCGCTCGCGATGGCGGGCATGCATGGCAGGCCCGCCCGGCAGCGGTGGAGCCTTTCGAGCGATCCTTGCGGCTGCTATCGTTGCGCCCACAAAAAAATAGCCGCAGGGGAGGATACTTCAATGACGCCGTCGATCGTTCGCGGCAGCCGCCGCCGTTTTCTGCAATACCTGGCTGCGAGTCCGCTGCTGGCTTCCGAAGCGCCGGGGGCCTTCGCGGCGGAAGCGCCGTCCAAATTGCCTGACCCGATGATCTGGGCGCCGCCGGGCAGCGGCGAATTGATCAATAGTCCGAAGGAGGCGATCAACGTGTTCGACTTCGAACCGGTCGCCCACAAGAACGTACCGCCGGCGCATTTCGGCTATATGGCCTCCGGTATCGACGATGAGGTCACGCTGCGCGCCAACCGCGAGGATTTCCGCAAATTCCAGCTCATGCCGCGCCGTCTCAATGACGTCTCCAAGGTCGACACCTCGATTGAACTGTTCGGTACGAAATATGATTCGCCGATCTTCGTGTGCCCGACCGGCGCCAACCAGTTCTTTCATCCCGATGGCGAGCTCGCGGTGGCGCGCGCCGCGCGCGCGGGCAATCACCTGCAAGTCCTGTCGACGTCCTCGAATTTCTCCGTCGACGACGTCGCCAAGGCGCGCGGGGCGCCGGTCTGGTTCCAGCTTTATGCTTCCCCAAGCTGGGACGTTGCACAGGCGCTGATCAAGCGCGCCGACGGCGCCGGCTGTCCGGTCATGATGGTGACGGTCGATCGTATCTCCGGCCGCAACCAGGAAACGTTTTTTCGACTGGCCCGGACCGATACGCGCGATTGTTCAGGCTGTCACGACCGCAGCAGCTTTGCGGCGCGGGCCCTGCGGCGGCACAATTACGACGGCATCGACCTCAGCGGGATCAAGGGAAGCCGCGAATCGGCAAATCTGGATTGGGACACCGTCAAGCGCATGCGCGACGTCACGCGCATGAAGATCATGCTCAAGGGCATCGTCACGGCGGAGGACGCGGACATTGCGGCGAAGAGCGGGATCGACGGCATTCTCGTTTCCAATCACGGTGGCCGCGGCGAAGACAACGGCCGCTCCACCATCGACGCGCTGCCGGAAATCATCGCAGCCGTGAAGGGGCGCATGGTCGTCGTGGTCGACAGCGGATTCCGCCGCGGCACCGATGCCGTCAAGGCGCTCGCCATGGGCGCGCAGGCGGTCGGGATCGGCCGGCCTTATCTCTGGGGGCTCGGCGCCTTCGGCCAGGAAGGCGTGGAGCGGGTGCTCGAGCTCGTACGCACCGAAACGCGCGCGGCCATGCAGCAATGCGGCGCGCGCACGGTGAGGGACCTCAATGCGAGTTTCGTGCGGCGGGCGAGCTGAAGCAGCATGACCGGTTCAGCCGGATAAGCCTCCGCGAGCCAGCACGCAACGATCGAAGGGATTTAACGCAAGGACGCGTTGATCTTTTCCAGCGCGGCAGAGCCGGGACAGAGCGCGTCGGCCTCCAGCGTGTTGAGAGGGCTCTCCACCGTGTTGAGGTGGGTGTGCAGGTCTTCCGCCTCCGGGTCGACATAGAGCAGGCCGGTGACGATCTGGCCCTTGGCGGCGTGCTTCTGCAGGAACGCCATCGCGCCGACGCGGTCGTGCGGATCGTAATCGGCGTCGATCTTGCGCAGCGCGATCTTGCTGCCGTCGTGTTGCTCGACCACCTGCACCGTGCCCGGCGCGTAATCCACGGAGATCGGATCGCGGCCGGTGAGGACGTCGAGGCGGTTCACCGCGTCATTGTGCTCGCGCACATAATCGAAGCTCTTGGTGGAACCGGCATGGTTGTTGAAGGCGATGCAGGGGCTGATGACGTCGATGAACGCCGCCCCCCGATGCTCGATCGCCGCCGCAATCAGCGGCACAAGCTGCGTCTTGTCGCCGGAGAAACTGCGCGCCACGAAGCTCGCGCCGAGCTGAAGGGCGATCGCCACCAGATCGACGGCGTTGTCGGTGTTCATCACGCCCTTCTTCGACTTCGAGCCGCGGTCGGCGGTAGCCGAGAACTGGCCCTTGGTCAGGCCGTAAACGCCGTTGTTCTCGACGATATAGGTCATGTTGACGCCGCGCCGGATAGAATGGGCGAATTGCCCGAAGCCGATCGAAGCAGAATCGCCGTCGCCGGAAACGCCGAGATAGATCAAATCGCGGTTGGCGAGGTTGGCGCCGGTCAACACCGACGGCATGCGGCCGTGCACCGAGTTGAAGCCATGCGAATTGCCGAGGAAGTAGTCGGGGGTTTTCGAGGAGCAGCCGATGCCGGAAATCTTGGCAACACGGTGCGGCTCGATCGAGAGCTCGTAGCAGGCCTCGATGATCGAGGCCGTGATCGAGTCATGGCCGCAGCCGGCGCACAGCGTCGAGATCTTGCCCTCGTAGTCCCGGTGCGTGTAGCCGAGGCTGTTCTTGGGCAGACCCGGATGATGGAATTTCGGCTTGGCGATATAGGTCATGACTTTACCTTGCGCAGCGGGGTCAGTTTGAGCTGATCCTGGTGGTCGCCGATCGCGCCCGCGATGAAGCGGGCGGTGATCGGAGTGCCGTCAAAATGGCGGATCGGCACCAGCCGCACCGGATCGATGCCGTTCTCGTTGACGATCAGCGAACGAAGCTGGGCGTCGCGGTTCTGCTCGACGACGTAGACGAAATCGTGGTCGGCAATGAAGCTTGCGACCGAGGAATGGAACGGGAAGGCGCGGATGCGCATTCGGTCGAGCTGATGTCCGCGCGTCTCGAGCAACTGGATCGCCTCGTCCATCGCCGGCGCGGTCGAACCGAAATAGATTACGCCATATTTGGTCGGCTTGGCCGCATTGGCCTGCAGCGGCCGTGGCACCACGTCCTGGGCAGTCTCGAATTTGCGCACCAGGCGCTGCATGTTGTCGGCGTAGACCGAACCTTCTTCCGAGTAGCGCGCATAGCGGTCGCGCGAGGTGCCGCGTGTGAAGTAGGAACCCTTGGTCGGGTGGGTGCCGGGATAGGTGCGGTAGGGGATGCCGTCGCCATCGACGTCGAGATAGCGGCCGAAGTCGCGGCCTTCGTCCAGCATCTCCGCCGTCATCACCTTGCCGCGGTCGTATTGGCGGGCATCGTCCCACTTCAGCGGGCGGGAGAGGCGGTGGTTCATGCCGATGTCGAGATCGAGCATCACGAAAATCGTGGTCTGCAGCCGTTCGGCGAGGTCGAAGGCTTGCGCAGCGAATTCGAACGCCTCGGCGGGGTCTTCCGGGAACAGCATCACATGCTTGGTGTCGCCATGAGACGCATAGGCGCAGGCTAGGATGTCGCATTGCTGCGTGCGGGTCGGCATGCCGGTCGAGGGGCCGGCGCGCTGCACGTTCATGATCACGGCCGGAATCTCGGCGAAGTAGGAAAGTCCGATGAATTCCTGCATAAGCGAGATGCCGGGGCCCGACGTCGCGGTGAAGGCACGCGCACCGTTCCACGACGCGCCGATCACGATGCCGATCGAAGCGAGTTCGTCCTCACCCTGGACGATGGCGTATTTGGCCTTGCCGGTCCCAGGGTCGTGGCGAAGCTTCTTGCAGTGGCTCGCGAAGGCGTCCGCCAGCGAGGATGACGGCGTGATCGGATACCAGGCGCAGACGGTGGCGCCGCCATAGACCGCGCCAAGGGCGGCTGCGCTGTTGCCTTCGATGAAGATGCGGTCGCCGACCTTGTCGGCCTTCTTGACGCGCAGGCCGATCGGGCATTTGAGATTCTGCAGCGCCCAGTCGCGGCCGAGATGCAGCGCGTGCACGTTTGACGACAGCAGCTTTTCCTTGCCCTTGTATTGCTCGCCGATCAATTGCTCGATCAGCTTGGGGTCCATGTCGAGCAGCGCGCACAGCGCGCCGAGATAGATGATGTTCTTGAAAAGCTGGCGCTGCCGCGGATCGGTATAGGTCGAATTGGTGATCGCGGTCAGCGGCACGCCGATCACGGTGATGTCGGTGCGGAATTTCGACGACGGCATCGGCTTGGTCGAATCGTAGAACAGGTACCCGCCGGGCTCGATCGAGGCGAGGTCCTTGTCCCAGGTCTGCGGGTTCATCGCCACCATCATGTCGACGCCGCCGCGCGCGCCGAGGTGGCCCTCTTCGGTCACCCGCACTTCGTACCAGGTCGGCAGGCCCTGAATGTTGGAGGGAAAGATGTTGCGCGGGCTGACCGGCACACCGTGGCGCAGGATCGAACGGGCGAACAACTCGTTGGCGCTGGCCGAGCCCGAGCCGTTGACGTTGGCGAAGCGGACGACGAAGTCGTTTACGCTGCTGATCGGGCTTTGGACGGGCATGATGTTCCTGCGTGAGTCATGTCGATGAGATATTTCTGCATGTCCCAGGCGCCGGTGGGACAACGCTCGGCGCACAGGCCGCAATGCAGGCAGACGTCCTCGTCCTTGACCATTACGCGCCCAGTCTTGAGACCGTCGGCGACGTAGAGATCCTGATCCGGATGCGCCGAAGGTGCCTTCAGCCGCGCCCGCAAGTCCGCTTCCTCGCCGTTCTCGGTGAAGGTGATGCAATCCATCGGGCAGATATCGACGCAGGCGTCGCACTCGATGCAGAGCGGCGCCGAAAACACCGTCTGGATATCGCAGTTGAGGCAGCGCCGTGCCTCGCCGAGCGCGAGTTTCGCGTCGTAGCCGAGTTCGACCTCGGCGCGGATATCCTTCAGCGCGATCACCTTGTCGCGATGCGGCACCTTGAAGCGCTTGTCGTCGGAGGGGTCGTTGTCATAGCTCCATTCGTGGATGCCCATCTTCTGCGATGAAACATGCACCTCGGGAAGCGGCCGGTCGTTGATTTCCTCGCCGGAGATCAGCTTGTGGATCGAAAGCGCGGCGTCGTGGCCATGCGCCACCGCCCATATGATGTTCTTCGGACCGAAGGCGGCGTCGCCGCCGAAGAACACCTTCGGATGCGTCGATCCCATGGTCTTGGCATCGACCTTGGGCATATCCCATTTGTCGAATTCGATGCCGCAATCCCGCTCGATCCAGGGGAACGCATTCTCCTGACCGACCGCGACCAACACGTCGTCGCAGGCAATGGTCTGGTTGGGCTCGCCGGTGGGCACCAGGTTACGGCGGCCCTTCGCGTCGTACTCGGCCTTCACTTTCTGGAAGGTGACGCCGGTGAGCTTGCCTTTGTCGTGGGTGAAGGCGACAGGCACCATGAAATTGAGGATCGGAATATCCTCATGCATGGCGTCTTCTTTTTCCCAGGGACTTGCTTTCATCTCCTCGAAGCCGGAACGCACGATCACCTTGACGTCCTCGCCGCCGAGACGGCGCGCGGTGCGGCAGCAATCCATCGCGGTATTGCCGCCGCCGAGCACGATCACGCGCTTGCCGATCTTCTCGACATGACCAAACGAGACGCTGGAGAGCCAGTCGATGCCGATGTGAATATTGCTTGCCGCATCCTTGCGGCCGGGGATGTCGAGCTCGCGGCCGCGCGGCGCGCCGGAGCCTATGAAGATCGCGTCGTAATTTTCGGAAAGCAGCTTCTTCAGGCTGTCGATGCGTGCACCGCCTCTGAACTCGATGCCGAGGTCGAGAATGTAGTCGCATTCCTCGTCGATCACCGAATCGGGAAGGCGGAATTTCGGAATCTGCGTCCGCATCATGCCGCCGGCCTTCGGGTCCTGATCGAACACGATGCAGTGGTAGCCGAGCGGCGCGAGGTCGCGTGCTACTGTCAGCGAAGCCGGACCGCCGCCGACGATCGCGATCCGCTTGCCGTTCTTCTGGCCGACACGCGGCATGCGGCCCTTGACGTCGTCCTTGAAGTCGGCTGCGACTCGCTTGAGTCTGCAAATCGCCACCGGCGTTTCCTCGACGCGGCCGCGGCGGCACGCCGGTTCGCAGGGGCGATCGCAGGTGCGGCCGAGAATTCCCGGAAACACATTCGATCTCCAATTGATCATGTAGGCGTCGCTATAACGGCCCTCAGCGATCAACCGGATGTATTCTGGAACGGGCGTATGTGCGGGGCAGGCCCATTGGCAGTCGACCACTTTATGGAAATAGTCGGGCGCCGCGATATCAGTCGGTTTCATTCCTACCTTATTCCCGCGCCAAACTTTCAGACTCGCGCGGCCTTATCTTTGCCTGCGAACGCTTTAAGGCGTGGCGTTCTCGTGGTTTTTGAATGGTATCATCGGCTTAAGGTATTAAAGCCAATCAACATGATCCACAAAGGCAATTTTGCGCGATCTTCAGCTTTCATGCGCAGGTTGCTGAAGGTAGACTAAAAATACATTTATGTCGCAGTGCAGCATTTACGACAACGGCGTTCATGTCGGTAGGTCGCCTCGCGAAAGATCCCACATCAGGCGGTAAATTCCGGCCGAGACCGTCTTCTCGGCGAATGTCGACGGAATATTCCCGAAGCGGTCGGCGAGCGCCGCCGAGACCGCGTTCACATCCGTGCCGTCGATCAGCACAAACCAATCGCGGGCGCCGGGGTTCGAGGCGGACGTGTCGTCCGTCAGCGGCTTAGACAGTTTGGGATCGCTCTCCAACAGGTGCATGGAGACGATCCCGTCCAATGTAGCCGGATCGAGCTTCTCCTGCAGGAATTCGCGCAACGTGTCGTTGCCGCCCGCCATTGGGCGAAGGCGGACGATGCCGAGCGCCGCGCCGCGACCCTGGCCGCGGCTGATCGTGATGCGGGCGACCGCGCGGATCATGTTCTTAAAACGCCCGATATTGGCTTTCGACCAATCGGTCTGGTTTGCAAGTGCTTTGCGATAGGCGAGGCTATCGAGCACATCGAATGTTTGCGTGGAGTATAGGCTGAGATACTTCGGCGAAGCCTGATGGGCGATGTAACGCCTCGCCTCGAGAAAGCCCTCGATGGCCACGCGCTCTTCGAGATGCTCGCGGTCGTACCAGCGATTGAAGTCGGCTTCGTCCGCCGCGTCGATGTCCATCGACGTCAGCAGCATGCCTTTTCCGGCGAGCGGCATTTGGTGTCCCTGTTGTCCGTTCTTTCTCCTCACGGTGAGGAGGCGCGAAGCGCCGTCTCGAACCATGTGGCCCGGCGGGTGGCCTCATCCTTCGAGACGCTTGCTTTGCAAGCTCCTCAGGATGAGGGATTAAGCTCCTAGCTCGTGATCTTCGACGCGATATCGGCAATCGCCTTCATCACCGCGTCGCGGACGCCGGGATCGTAGAGCGTGTGTCCGGCGCCTTCGACCATACGAATTTCCGAATCGCCCCACGCGGCGGCCAGCGCGTGCGAGGTGGCGGGCGGACAGAGCAGATCGTAGCGGCCTTGCACGATGATGCCGGGAATGCCGGCAAATTTTGCGGCTTCTTCCAGAAGTTGCCCGGGCCGCAAGAAGCAGCCGTTCTGGAAATAGTGCGCTTCCATGAACGGCGTGGCGGGAAGCGAGCGCGACGAGGCCAGCGCCTGACGATCCAGCCGCACGCGTCCCGGAACATGTTCGGAGAGTATCCGCTCGGTGTCATGCCAGGCATGGGCGAACGGCCCGTGCACCGCGGGGTCAGCATCGAGAATGCGCCGCCAATACGCATCGAGCGGCGCTTTGCGTTCCGCCTCGGGCAATAGGCCGATAAAATCCTCGCTCAGGTTCGGATAGAACCGCGGCAACGCATCGAGGAAGGCGCCCTCGAGTTCGCCGCGCGTGCCGAGGAAGGTCGCGCGCAGCACGATGCCCAAGACGCGGTCGGGATGCGCTTGTGCATACGCCAATGCCAGTGTTGCGCCCCAGGAGCCGCCGACGATGATCCAGCGTGAGAAGCCGAATTGCGCGCGGATCGCTTCCATGTCCGCGATCAGATGGGCCAGCGTATTGTCCTCGCGGCGGCCTTTGGGCCGGCTTTTTCCCGCGCCTCGCTGGTCGAACAACACCACGTGGAAGCGCTCGGGGTCGAACAGCCTGCGGTGATCGGGCTGACAACCGCTGCCGGGCCCGCCATGCAGATAGACGGCGGGGATCCCATCGGCGCGGCCGACGGTTTCGACGTAGATTTCGTGGCCCTCGCCGACGGCGAGGTGCTGCGACGTCAGCGGTGCGAACGGATCGGCGCGGTTACCCAAGGATTTTCCGCCGCCGGCATCAGGCGCCATGGTTGCCGTCCGTCTCCGGCGTGCCGCCCGCAAAGTTGCGATAGATGAAGCGGTTGTTGTCGCCGGCCGCTTCCGCTTCCGCCAATTTGAAAATCTTCTCGTGCAGCGGCGAGAGCGTGCAGGCCGGGTCGGTATTGCCGGCATCGCCGGTCAGCGCAAAGGCCTGGCAGCGGCAGCCGCCGAAATCGACTTCCCTGAATTCGCAGCTCTTGCACGGCTCCGGCATCCAGGCTGTGCCGCGATAGCGGTTGAAGGCTTCGGAATTCTGCCAGATCCAGGCGATCGAATGATTGGACCGTACCGACAAGAATTCGAGCCCGGTAATGCTCTCGGCGGCGTGGCACGGCAGAATCTTCCCCGCAGGCGAAATGTTGAAGAACTGCCGGCCCCAGCCGCCCATGCATTTCTTCGGCCGCAGCGCGTAATAGTCCGGCACCACATAGTCGATCGCGAGCGTGCCCTTGAGCCGGACTTGCGCTTCCTCGACGATGCGGCTCGTCTCCTCGATCTGCGCGAGCGTCGGCATCAGCGCGGCGCGGTTCTTCAAGGCCCAGCCGTAATATTGAACATTGGCGACTTCGAGCCGGTCGGCGTCGAGATCGACCGCCATCTGAATGATGTCCGGCAATTGAAACAGGTTTTGCCGGTGCATGACGGCATTCACCGTCAGCGGCAAATCCAGTTCGCGCGTCCACTTCGCGACTTCGATTTTCTTGGCGTGCGCGCCCTTGAAGCCGGCAACGCGGTCGGCCAACAAAGGCTCGTTGCCCTGAAAACTGATCTGCACGTGACACAGCCCGGCGTCCGCAAGTGCCGCAAGTTTTTCGCGCGTGACCAGGACGGCCGAGGTGATGAGGTTGGAGTAGAGCCCGACCTCGCTCGCGTGCCGAACCAGTTCGACCAGATCCTTGCGCGCGGTCGGCTCGCCGCCGGAGAAATGAATTTGCAGCACGCCGATCTCGGCAAGCTCCGAGAGGACCTTCTTCCACTCCTCGGTGGTGAGTTCGCTGCCGGCGCGATCGAGCTCGAGGGGATTGGAACAATACGGACATTGCAGCGGGCAGCGATGGGTCAATTCGGCGAGCACCGCGAGCGGAATACCGAAGGTCTCCGCCGTCGAGCGCCGCGATTCCAGGGCGGCGAGGCCGTCACTGGGCGCGGTTGTTTTGCCCTCAGTGAGAATGCTCATGACGCGCTCTCGCGGGCTTCGGTGAGGAACCCCTTGTCGGCGAGGTCCTGCAGCATGGCGATGACGTCGGTCGCGATCGCGCCGCGCTCGGCCGAGTATTTGGCGGCAAGCTGGTCGACCATGTCGGCAACGCTGCGCAACCCGTCGCAGAGCTGCAGCACTTCGACGGCGATTTCGTCCGGCGCGAGCACCCGCTCCGGCGCCAGGATCACCCACACCTGCCGCGTCTCATCGAATTTCAGCCTGGCGTGGCGCGGCAATTTCGGCCGGCTCGCCTCGCTGACATTGATGTTGCGGCTTGCTGCCATGAGCTGCCTCTAGACCGGGATGACTTCTGAGCGACAGGCACACCCGTTCAACCTCTCCCCAGCGGGGGGAGGTCGGCGCACCCGGATCGGCGCGCCGCGCCGTCCGGGCACAGGCTCTGCGCCGGGTGAGGGGGAACGGTTCCAGTTGAGAGCGCAACCCCTCACCCGGGTCGCATCTTTCGATGCGCTCCGACCTCTCCCAAAGGGAGAGGTGAAGGTTCTTGACGCGGCAACCACCCGACCAGATCTCATGATCATTTAGCCTGTACTCGGAACGAACGCGCCCGGCGGAATGTGGCCCTCGACATAGGCATGATACAACGCGTCGAGCTGAACCCATAGCACATTGGTCTTGAAGATCAGCGCGTTGCAGACCGCTTCGCGCTCCTCAGGCGTCTTGGCGTGAGCCTTGACGAAATCGAGCGCGAAGCCGGCGTCACGCGGCGCCTGCGTCAGGCGGCGGCTGAAATAGCTCATGATATCCGGATTGACGAAGTCATAATGCGCCAGCATTCCCGAGATGCGTTCCTCGTGCAGGTTCGGCGCAAACAATTCGGTGAGCGAGGAGGCGATGGCCTCGAGCGGGCTCTTGTCGCGCACGAAATGGACATAGGCCTCGACCGCAAAACGCGTCGCCGGCAGGATTCCTTCCGTGGATTCGACGTAAGCCGTATCGAGCCCCAGTCCCTCGGTCAATTTCAGCCAGCGCTCGATGCCGCCCTCAGTGCCGAGATCGCCGTCGTGATCCTCTATGCGATGCCGCCATTCGCGCCGGATACCGCGGTCGCGGAAACGCGAGATCACCACGGCATCCTTGATCGGGATCGTGCTCTGGTAATAATAGCGGTTGAGCGCCCAGGCCTGCACCTGTCCCTTGTTCAGCTTGCCACCGTGCAGCAGCCGGTGAAAGGGATGCAGGCTGTGATAGCGCGTGGCGCCGATCCGGCGCAGCGCCGCTTCCAGTTCTTCGGCGCTGTTCAGCCTGGTTTTGCCGCCGAGCGAAAACGCGGTCATTCCCTCTAGCGTCATTCCCTCCAGCGTCATCCCCTCTAGTGTCTTGGCGTTCAAAGCGCGATCTCCGTTCCATCCTCGGGGATTTGCCACCCCGCCCGCTCGGCGATTTTGCGTTCCGCAGAATCTCGCAGCAGCGCCGGGTTGGAGTTGTTGATATGCAAGAATATCTTCCTGTCGATACCAAGACCGTCAAGGGCCGCGATGGCGCCGGCGTCGCCCGACATCGCGATATGCCCCATGGCCTGCCCGGTCTTGTTGCCGAGACCGGCCTGGATCAATTCGTCGTCGCGCCACACCGTGCCGTCGAAGAAGATCAGCGGCGCGCCGGCGAGCCGCGATTTGAGGTCGTCGGTCACCTCGGCGCAGGCGGCAAGGAAATAGAGGAATTTAGCCGTTGCCTTGTCGCGGATGCGAAGGCCGAGCGTATCGCCCGCGCCATCCTGGCCCGCCGGGTGGGCCTGTCCCTCCAGATACCACGCGCTCTTGCCGGAGACCGCGAACGGCAAAATCTCGATGCCCGAGGGCGATCCGTCGGGCAGCGCCGGTTCGAAAGCCTCGTCCACCTGGATCGGTACGCGGCGCACGTTCTTTTCATTCAGCACGTTGAAGATGGTGTTGGACTTCAGGATCGCCAGCACCCTGGCGTGGGCATAGATCGCAAACGGCCAGCCCTCGCGCATCGACAACAGGCCCGCGACCGCGTCGATTTCGCCATTGGTCAGGATGACGCCGGCGATCGGGCTGTGACGAAGCTTGCCGGGGGCTGGGTGAAGCTTGGGCGTCGCGATCAGTTGCTGGCGCAGATCGGGCGACGCATTGATCAAAAACCAGTGATCGCCGTCGGCGCTGATCGCGACCGAGGCCTGGGTGCTCTGTAGTTCGGGATGCTTGGTTCGCGCGGCCCGGCAAACCGGACAGCCGCAATTCCACTGCGGAACGCCACCGCCTGCCGCCGCGCCCAGCACGAGGACGCGAAGCATGATCCGTCTCCTGGAAATTTATGAGCTTTGAATTTTCCAAGCTTCTATATTCGAGCCCCGATATCGGGCGTCGATATTTGCAACTTGGCTATTTCCGGAAAGCTTCAAAGGTGGATGCAGGCATAGACGGCGTTCCCGAAATCAGGAACGCGTCACTCCCGGCAATCCACCTTCAGTAAAGATATAGAGCTTTCGCAGCCGCTTACTTGCGGGCGGCGCACGCATACATGTTGATTTCCATGCCGACCGGCACTTCCACGATCTTCGGTGTCTTCCAGGCCATTTTGGCTCTCTCCTTGCGAAACCGGACGAACTCCGCCCTCTGCGACAAAGTAATGCGAAACCAGAAGTTCGCCAGCGAAATCTTTTTTTTCCAGAGGCGCTGGGCTAGTTGATGTTGCGATGCACAAAATTTGACCGGAGAAGCTGTCAAACCAATGACGGATCAATGGGTTCTAATAGCGACGATCCGGACGCCGAGGCCGGCCCGGCCTGGCCGCGACGCAACCGCGATAAAGCACTTGTGAGAAACTGGCGGCGCCCGATCGGCTTAACCCAACGGCAACAGGTCGAGATCATGCCGCGATATTTCTTCAATACGCGATTCGGCGACGAATTGGTCGCCGACCCCGACGGCGAAGAGCTGCGGGATCCCGATCGCGCCTGGGAAGTCGCCCGCGCCATGGTCGAGGAATTGCTGAGGAGCGAGCGTGCGGAAGAGCTGTTGCGGGCGGTGCTCGAAGTGACGGACGATGCCGGGGAGATCGTGCTTGAGTTTCCCCTTGCGGAGGCGCTGCTCGATATCTCCGACGTTCCCGTCACCAAGCACTGATAACAGGTACCCCGGCTAGCCCGAACATGTTTCCGATTGCGCGCCGAAGGAAAAATATTCAAGACTGTGCACCTGAAGTCCACCGGCAGGGGCAGACGCTTGTCCATGCGAGGATCAAAAGACTTCGACAATGGGAGAACATTATGAGGATTTGCTCATCGGCGCCGCGCCGCCTGCTGCTGGCGGGTGCCTTCCTGGGAATATTGAGTTACGGCACAGCCGCCCAGCAGGCGGCCAGTCCGCCGGCCGCAGCACCTGCCGCCGCGCCGCTTCCGCCGGGTTCGCCCCTGATCGGTCGGCCGGACAACGCAGCGGCACAGAAGCTTGCACCCGTCGCGCCGCCGCCGCTTGCGGCGGCCCCCGACAAACTGCCGCTGGCCAAGCTGAAGGTGCCACCCGGCTTCAATATCGAGGTTTATGCCGCCGGCATGGCCAACGCCCGTTCAATGGCGTTGGGCGACAAGGGCACGGTGTTCGTCGGCAGCCGCCTGCTCGACAAGGTCTATGCCATCGTCAACAAGGACGGCAAGCGAACGGTCAAGGTCATCGCTTCGGGCCTCTATCGGCCGAACGGCGTCGCGTTCAAGGACGGAACGCTTTACATCGCCGAGCTGTCCAAGGTCTCCAAGATCGAAAAGATCGAAGACAATCTGGATAACCCGCCGAAGCCTGTGGTCATCTACGACAATCTGCCAAAGGACGAAGCCCACGGCTGGAAGTTCATCGCCATCGGGCCGGACAACAAGCTCTATGTTCCGGTCGGCAACAACGTCTTTAGTGACGATGCTCACGGCCAGATCCGGCGGATCAACCTCGATGGGTCAGGCGCCGAAGTGGTCGCGCGTGGTGTTCGCAACACGGTCGGCTTCGACTGGAATCCGGAAACCAAGCAGCTCTACTTCACCGACAATGGCCGCGACTGGATGTCGGAAGACGTTCCTAATGACGAACTCAATCGCATCACCAAGGTCGGCGAGCATTTCGGCGCGCCCTACTGCTATCAGGGCAATATCCCGGATCCCGAATTCGGCTGGGGCCATTCCTGCAGCGAATTCACCCCGCCGGTCGGCTTGATGGGGCCGCACGCGGCCGCGCTCGGCATGCGCTTCTATACCGGCAGCATGTTCCCGAAGAGCTACAAGAACGCCGTCATTGTGGCCCGGCACGGTTCCTGGAACCGGACCAACAAGTTCGGCGGTGACGTTGTCGCGGTCCATCTCAACAAGGACGGCACGGTCAAGAACATCGAGCCTTTGATCACCGGCTTCCTCGAAGACAACAAATATGTCGGCCGGCCGGTCGATGTGATGCAGTTGAAAGACGGTTCGCTCCTCGTCTCCGACGACTGGAACGGCGCCGTGTGGCGCGTCAGCTACGGCAAGCAGAAGGTCGCTGGCCAATAAATCGCGGAACCACGATCGGGGGCGGCTTCAGGCTGCCCCCGATTTTTTGTTTTTGAACGGTGTTGCTTCAGGCGGGGTCAATGCGAAGAACAATACGAACAATTGCGGCGCTGGCATTTACATCGCTGGCTTTTCCGGCAAGCGCCGAGACCATCGAACAGCGTGCCGCCGCCTGCTTTGCCTGTCATGGCGAGCATGGACAATCCGAGACCGAAAACACGCCCTCGCTCGGCGCCCAGCAGGCGCCCTATGCGCTGATCCAGCTTTTCATGTTTCGCGAAAAGCTCAGAGCCTTCGAACCCATGAACGAAATGGCGAAATCGTTCACCGACGACGACCTCTCGAAGCTTTCCGATTTTATCGCCAAACTGCCGAAGCCTGTGCCGCCGGCCGATGCCGGGGAGCTAACGCGAATGCAGCGCGGCCAGGCGCTCGCGCAGCAGAACCGCTGCAACGCTTGCCACAATGCCGATTTCTCGGGCAAGGAAAACGTCCCCCGCATCGCCAACCAGCGCGAGGATTACCTCGCCAAGACGCTCGGCGAATACAAGGACAACAGCCGCCACGGCTATGACGGCACCATGGCGGACGTGATGGGTCCGATCACCAAGGAGCAGATCGCCGATCTCGCCTACTACATCGCCCGCGTGCGATAAGTAAGCCGCCGCTGGCGTCATCGCCGTGGGGGCGCTACAAATTTGCCTCGATGAGGGGAGTTGATCATGGAAGATCTCTGGCGACTGTCGGCCAAGGAACTCGCCGGCCTGATCAGGTCGAAGAAGGTTTCGGCGAAGGAGGCTGCCTCAGCCGCGCTTGCGCGACTGGATGCGGTCAATCCAAAGCTCAACGCGGTCATCGACCATCGGCCAGAAGAGGTACTGGCGCAGGCGGCGCGCGTCGATGCGGCGATCGGGCGTGGCGAAGACGCTGGTCCGCTCGCGGGCGTGCCCGTCACCACCAAGGCCAATATCGACCAGGAAGGTTTTGCCACCACCAACGGGCTGAAGCTCCAGCGCGACGTCATCGCGCGCGCCAACAGCCCCGTGGTCGACAACCTGCGCAAGGCGGGCGCGGTGATGCTCGGGCGCACCAACTGCCCGGCGTTTTCCTATCGATGGTTCACCACCAACCTGATCCATGGCGACACCAAGAACCCGCGCGATCCAGCTATCACGCCGGGAGGCTCGTCCGGCGGCGCAGCTTCGGCGGTCGCCGCCGGCATCGGCCATATCGCGCACGGCACCGATATTGCCGGCTCGATCCGTTACCCCGCCTATGCCTGCGGCATTCATGGCATCCGGCCGACGGTCGGCCGGGTCCCGGCCTTCAACCCGGCGCTGCCCGAACGAAGCATCGGGCCGCAGATTTCCGCGGTGTCGGGCCCGCTAGCACGCACGATCGCCGATCTGAGGGTCGCGCTGGCGGCGATGTCGGCGCGCGACGTTCGCGATCCCTGGTGGGTGCCGGCGCCGCTTGAGGGGCCAGCGGTGCGTAAGCGCGCCGCGTTGTGCGTTCAGCCGGACGGGCTTGGGACCAAGGCCGAGGTGAAGGCCGCAGTGACGGACGCGGGCATGCGCCTGGAACGCGCCGGCTGGACAGTGGAGGAAATCGCGACCACGCCGCCGTTGCGCGAGGCCGCCGACCTTCAGACCAAGCTTTGGCTCGGCGATGGCTATGAAGCCCAGCTCGCCGCCGCCGAGCGGGAAGGCGATCCCGGCGCGCTCGCCTGCTTGCGCGGCAATCGCGCCAAGGTCTTTCCGTTTGACGCCACGGCCTTCTCCAAGGCGCTGACGCGCCGCGCCACGCTGGTCCGCGAATGGTCGCTTTTCCTTGAGACCTATGCGGTTCTCGTGATGCCGGTGTCGGCCGAGCTGCCGTTCCCCGACCAGCTGGACATGCAAGGCGAGGCCGCTTTTGCGCGGGTCTGGCAGGCGCAACTGACGCAAATTGCAATTCCCTTCATGGGATTGCCTGGGCTAACGGTGTCCACGGGATTGGTGGGGCGCGTTCCCGTCGGCGTTCAGGTGGTTGCCGGCCGTTACCGGGAGGATTTGTGCCTGCTCGCCGGCGAGGCGATCGAAGCCGGCGGAACACCGCCGGCGCCGATCGATCCCGTCGGTACATAAGAAGCGGAAGGAATTGATGACGAGTATTTACGATTTCAGAGCAACTTCGCTCACGGGAGAAGAGGTGCCGTTGAAACGGTTCGAGGGACAGGTTCTCTTGATCGTGAACACCGCCAGTGCCTGCGGATTCACCCCGCAATACAAAGGGCTCGAGGCTCTGCAAAAAAAGTACGAGCCGCGCGGATTTTCCGTGCTCGGCTTTCCCTGCAACCAGTTCGGCCGCCAGGAACCCGGCGACGCCGGGCAGATTCAAGAATTCTGCAGCAGCAACTATGCCGTCAGTTTTCCGATGTTCGACAAGATCGACGTCAATGGCGATAAAGCCCATCCGCTGTATCAATACCTGAAAGGCGAGAAATCCGGGCTGCTCGGCTCATCGATCAAGTGGAATTTCACCAAATTCCTGATCGATCGTTCGGGCAAGGTGATCGCGCGGCATGCGCCGACCACGACGCCGGAGGCACTCACCAGGGAAATCGAGGCGCTGTTGTGAACGAGAAGAACGAAGCGGCGATGCCCGACCGGCTGCCGGACCGGCTGTCGTGCGATCCAAAAAGTCCTTATTACGACGAAGCGGTGCTGGCGCGCGACGTTGGTATTCGCTTCAAGGGGATGGAGAAAACCAATGTCGAGGAATATTGCGTGAGCGAGGGATGGATTCGCGTGACCGCGGGCAACGCTAGGGATCGTTATGGCAACCCGCTCACCATCAAGGTCCACGGCCCGGTGGAGCCGTATTTCCGGGATAAGGCGGGGTCTTGACCTCGCCCCGTCTTTGCGAGCCAACGGGTCGCGCGAATGCGCGCCCGATGACAGGCTCCGCGAAGCAATCCATGTCACCGCGTCGGGAATGGATTGCTTCGTCGCAAGCGCTCCTCGCAATGACGATTCAGACAAACGTATTTGAAAGCCAACACCCATGTCCGTCCGCATCGTCGATATCCAGGAAATCACCAAACCGATCGCCTCGCCGATCCGCAACGCCTATATCGACTTCACCAAGATGACGACGAGCCTGGTTGCCGTCGTCACCGACGCGATTCGCGACGGCAGGCGCGTGGTCGGCTATGGCTTTAATTCCAACGGCCGTTACGGGCAGGGCGGATTGATCCGCGAGCGGTTCGCGCCGCGGCTGAAGGAGGCCGATCCCAGGACGTTGCTCAATGAGGCCGGCGACAATCTCGATCCGGACAGGGTCTGGTCGGCGCTGATGTCGAACGAAAAGCCGGGCGGCCATGGCGAGCGCTCGGTCGCGGTCGGCACCATCGACATGGCGGTGTGGGACGCGGTCGCCAAGATCGATGGGAAGCCGTTGTTTCGGTTGCTCGCCGAGCGTCATGGCCGCAAAGCCAATCCGCGCGTCTTCGTCTATGCCGCCGGCGGCTATTATTACCCGGGCAAGGGCCTGTCGATGCTGCGCGGCGAGATGCGAAGCTATCTCGATCGCGGCTACAACGTGGTCAAGATGAAGATCGGCGGCGTGCCGATCGCCGAGGACCAAAAGCGTATCGAGGCCGTGCTCGAGGAGATCGGCAGCGACGCAAAACTCGCTGTCGACGCCAACGGACGTTTCGATCTCGAGACCGCGATCGCCTACGCCAAGATGCTGCGCCACTATCCGCTGTTCTGGTACGAGGAGGCGGGCGATCCCCTCGACTTCCAGCTTCAGGCCGCGCTCTCGGAGTTCTACCCGGCGCCGATGGCGACCGGCGAAAATCTGTTCAGCCATCAGGACGCCCGCAACCTGATCCGTTACGGCGGGATGCGGCCGGACCGCGACTGGCTGCAATTCGATTGCGCGCTGTCCTATGGTCTGTGCGAGTATCAGCGCACGCATCAAGTGCTCAAGACCCATGGCTGGTCGGCGAGCCGCTGCATTCCGCACGGCGGCCATCAGATGTCGCTCAATATCGCGGCGGGCTTGGGCCTTGGCGGCAACGAGAGCTATCCCGATCTGTTCCAGCCCTATGGCGGATTCCCGGACGGCGTTCGCGTCGAGAACGGTCACATCACCATGCCGGATTTGCCGGGCATCGGCTTTGAGGGGAAGTCCGATCTCTACAAGGAGATGAAGGCGCTGGCGGCTTAGGCGCTTCGACGTCATTGCGCGCCAACGGGTCGCGAACGCGCGCCCGATGACAGGCTCCGCGAAGCAATCGATCGCACGGCATAACGACTCTGGATTGCTTCGTCGCTTCGCTCCTCGCAATGACGAGGAAGGAACTCGCGTCGCTAAGACAGCCGCATATCCAGCAGCCTACGGCCTTCGTTCTTGAGCAGTTTCCGCACCGCGCTGGAAGCCGCGACCGTGCCGTCATTGGCGTAGGCCTCGTGGTTCTTCTCGATGTCCTCGAGCCGATAGAGATAGTTGACCATGATGCCGGCGGACTCACGCAGGCCTTTGGGCGATATATCGCCGAGCCAGTCGATGCGCTCGAGCCGCGCGCCGTTGCCGAGGTGGAATCTGGCTACCGAATCGATCAGCCGGCCCTTGGGCGTGCGCGCTTTGAGGAAATAATAGGCCACGAGCGGCTCGACCACCGGACGCAACTGGTCTGCGAGTTCGGTGTTCTTGAACCAGTCCGGATTGTCCAGATGTGCAAGCAGCGCTTTCTCCTCGTCGCTGGCCGGGAGGTAGGGCGTCTGCTTCATCCATTGCATGAAGCCGGGCACCGGCGACAGCGTCACGAAATTTTCCAGTCTTGGCAATTCACGGCGCAGTTCCTCGACCACCTGTTTGATCAGGAAATTGCCGAAGGAAATTCCGCCCAGCCCCCGCTGGGTGTTGGAGATCGAATAGAACACGGCGGTGCGGGCGCGATCGATCGGCACCGGCTCGCGGTCTTCGGCGAGAAGCGGCGCGATTGCGCCCGGTATCGATTCCGTCAGCGCCACCTCGACGAAGATCAGGGGCTCGTCGACGAGAGCGGGATGAAAGAAGGCATAGCAGCGCCGGTCGACGCCATCGATGCGCCGGCGCAGGTCGTCCCAGTCGCGGATCTCGTGCACCGCCTCATAGCGGATGATCTTTTCCAGAATGTTGGCCGGCGTCGACCAGTCTATTCTGCGCAGCACGAGAAATCCCCTGTTGAACCATGAGGCCAGAAGATGCGCGACGTCGCGGTCGAGCGCGGCAAGATTCTTGTCGCCCTTCATGAGGTCGAGCAGGTCGGCGCGCATCGCCACCAGGTCGCCGGTGCCGCCCGGCGCGCGGTTGAGCCTGCGGATCAGCTCCTGCCGCCGCGGCTCGGAGGCAAAATGCAGGTCGCTGGCGTCGGCATCGTTCGGCTGGGTCCGCCAGCTTTCGATCGCTTGCGCCAGCTTCTCCCGGTCAGGACCGTAGTTGCGGGCGAGACCGTCGAAAAACGCACGCCGGCCCGCCTCGTCGAGGTCGTGATAGCGATCGAGCACTTCGCGGGCCATCGCGGTGCCGGAGGCTTCGCCCCGGCCCGACAGCAACGCTTCGCATAGTTCGATCAGTTCGGATGCGTCCTGCCCGTCGTCCGATGTTCTCGCGCGACGAAGCAGCGTGCGCCCGCGTTCGGAAATCGAGGCGAGCAGATCGGAGAAAAAGGCGTTATTCCTGGCGGGCATGGCGATTTCGAAGCGCGGAATGGTGACATGGATTTAAGGCGAAGCCGATCATAATCAAGCACGCGAAATGCGGAGGTAAAAACGGCAAGCATGAGGCCGGCGAAGGCCACTGCAGGGCATCCATGTACTTATACCGCATCCCACGGGCAAAGAGCGGTGTAATCTATTATAAAAAACCAGGGGGATTCGACCCATGAACAGCCCGGCCCGGGTGATCGGCTTCGTCAACGCCGCCCATTTCATCGACCACTATTCGATGCTGATCTTTGCAGCCGCCGTGATCGTGATGGGGCCCGCGCTCGGCATGGCCTATTCGGAGCTGTTGCCCTACGCCACGCCGGGCTTTGTCGCGTTCGGCGCGGGCTCGCTTCTGACCGGCTGGCTCGGCGATCGCTGGAGCCGCCGCCACATGATGGTGATCTTCTTTGTCGGCATCGGCGGCTCGATGGTCGCGGTCGGCTTCGTGAATACAAAGCTTGAACTCGGCGCGGCGCTGTTGTCGATCGGCCTGTTTGCGTCGATCTATCATCCCGTCGGCACCGCGATGATCGTGTCCTACGCCGACCGGCTTGGCCGCGAGATGGGCCTCAACGGCGTCTGGGGCAAT
>Ga0209167_10000380_pt1 | contig 35057 bp, 38 predicted proteins | sample Coa_R1_9_FD_187154 | JGI IMG/M metagenome (GOLD analysis project Ga0209167, IMG submission 187154) | Surface soil microbial communities from Centralia Pennsylvania, which are recovering from an underground coalmine fire - Coalmine... | ecosystem: Environmental > Terrestrial > Soil >...
GAGCTTTGAAAGCGTTGCAGCCTGTGGGTTGATGTCTCGTGTCCCAACTGCCGACGACAAGATGTACTCGGGGCATCTTTGGGGAACTCAAGAATCGGTGACTTCGACTGCGTGCTCCTCACAGGTCTTTAGTACACTGGGGGCTTCCCCGTTAATTGGTAGGACGTTTCCAGTCGAAGAGGAAACCTACGGGGTCAATGCCCCCCATTTCGTCGTGTTGAACTATCGATTTTGGCGGTCGCACTTCGGTGGGGACCCGAATGTTGTGGGAAGAACATTATCGCTGAATTGGGTCGGTGAGCGGGAAGACTGGACAATCGTTGGGGTGATGCCGGAAAACTTTGAGTTCCCGTATCCCTTCTCATCCCAGAAGGTGGACTTCTGGGTGAGGCTGTTCCATCCCTCGAAATTTGTACCCGGCAACAACCTCGGGGTGGTTGCCCGAATGAAGCCGGGCGTCAAAATCGGACAGGCACGAGCAGAACTCGCATCACTTGCCACTCGGCTCCGAGCCGAGTACAGCAAATATTTTGGGAATGAGTATCTAGACATCGAGCCACTTCAAAGCGAACTCGTTCGGGATGTGAGAACTATTATCTGGGCATTGCTCGCCGCTCTCGGCTCTGTGCTTCTCGTTGGTTGCTCCAACATCGGCTGTTTATTGCTCGTACATGCCAACCGCCGACAAAAGGAGATGGCTGTGAGGGCTGCTCTCGGCGCGAGCCGATTCGCTCTTATCCGGCAAATCTCATCGGAGACGCTCCTGCTAGCCGTTATGGGCGGCGCGCTGGGCTTGGGATTGGCGGCAGCTGGTGTGCGCTTCATCATATTTCTCCTGCCCGCTAACATATATGTTCCTCGTCTGGATTCAGTTGCTCTTGACACAAGAATCTTGGCAGTTTCCGCTGGAATATCTGCGTTGGTGGCTCTAGCGTTCGGAATTTTTCCAACACTCAAGTTTGCGAAGCCGAACATCACCGAAGAACTCAAGTCGTCTGACATGAATCCAAGACAGAGCGTTCTATTCCGGCGTTCGGGAAGTGTTCTGATAGTTTTTGAAGTCGCTCTGGCTCTCGCGCTCGCCGCTTCAACGCTGATGCTCACAAAGAGCGTACGGCGATTTCTTGCTACAAATGCGGAATATCAGCCCGAGCATTTCCTTTCTCTGCAATTCGGTTTCACGAATGCTTACTTGAGCCGTACGCCCAATTTCGACGAGCTGGAACCCGTGCTCTTTTCTCAATTCCGGCAAAAGGTTGAGGCGATGCCCGGGGTCCGTTCGGTCACATTCCTTGACGGCTTTCCCATGCTTTCGGTTCACGAAGATTTCAACAAAGTAAAGGAAACTGGAGGAGAAGGGCCGATTTCGGAAGAGTTTCAACCTTGTGGCGTCCACACAGTGGATGCTTCGTATATTGATTGGGCGAGATTTGAAATCGTTCGGGGGCGTTGGTTATCTGATTCAGACGAGCCGAAGACTTTACCGGTGGCAGTGATAAACAGCGCGATGGAACGTCTCTATTTCCCAAAAGCAGACGCAATCGGTGCACGCATCGAACCTCTCTGGCGCGAGACAGACAAGGCACAGCTATATACAGTGGTCGGCGTAATTCGAGAACCAAAGCGCTTTGGAACGGGATTGGATGCAGCCCCCGCGATTTTCCTAAGCATACAGCAATCTCCAGCTTACCGATTTGTGCTCATCCGCACATTTGCGAATCCATCGGTGCTCAGCAATGCGGTGCGCGATGCTGCGCTGGCCATCGTACCCGGCGAGATGTTGGTTGGCAACATCCGTACGGGAGAAGACACGTTGTCTGAATCCACAGCTCGTGCGCGTTTTTTGAGCATGCTACTTTCAGCCTTTGCTGGGCTTGCATTGCTTCTCACGCTTGTCGGTACATACGCTTTGGTTTCTTATGACACAGCGCGCCGCACCCGAGAAGTTGGCATTCGAATGGCGCTGGGTGCAACGGCTGGACGGGTGAAGCGAATGGTCGTGCTGGGAACAGCGTACCCAATTGTTGCAGGTGTCATTCTTGGCGCCATAGCGGCATACGGTTTTGCCAAAACTTTGTCATCGCTCTTGTACGGCGTTTCCCCTTCTGATTTTGGCTCCTTCGGAATCGGTGCGCTGGCAATTCTGATCGTTGCTGCAGGCGCAAGCTACATTCCTGCGCGCCGAGCAGCGCGAATTGACCCGCTTGAAGCTCTGCGGCACGAGTAGATTTCTTCAGCGGCACACAAAAAATGGGCCAGTCATCCTTGAGATTTCCTGTGAACCTAACCGCGAGAAGCAAGGAAATCGTGCCGTAGATCCAAAGGTCCGTACTAAGCATCTTGAGTTACGTTCCTCGCAGGTCATATCTGGTGCCCAGCCTCCGCTTTGGGATAGATTCCATTTGGGAGGCTAATTTGCGATGAACATCCTATCAGCAATCAGACGTGAGCATCGGAGGCTCGAAAAGCAAGTCGGCAGGCTTCAGCGAAGATTGGAGGGACTGAGGTCCGCAGCCGAGGCTCTCGGCCATTCTGCGAGTGACGAACTAGGCAAAGCACGGAAGAGAGTCCTATCGGGAGCCGCAAGGGCAAAGATTTCGGCAGCCGCGAAAAGACGATGGGCGAAAGTGAAAGCGGGAACGAGGAAAGCTGCGAGTTAGAAACTTTAGAGAGGGCCGACGGCGGAACGGCGTCTTTGGTGACCCTCAGAATCATACGCCGAGGTCACATCGGAAATAGGGTCTCGGGTCTGCCGCTCTTCGTTTTCTCTTTTACGCGCCTCTCCCACAGATAGAGGAATGTCTCGACAGTCGCGCGGGCATAACCCGCATAGTGGTTCTTCGCGTAGGCGTAGATTTGGATTTTGCGCTTTTGGACCTTCCCCAGAATTTCTGCCCACTCGGTTAAGATATTACCAGTGGGCGCGCATGCAAATTTGGAGTAGTCGATAAGGAGCTGCAGTGCCTTACGTCCGAGGACGAATCTTCGCTGAAGTTGAGAGCACCGGGAGACCGAAGAGGACTCTCGATGTTCTGATCTGGGGTCAAGAATGGCTCATGCGGGTTCTAGCCGATTTTAACGATCTAGAAACCCTGCGTGAATACCTCCGGAGCATCCGTCCAAGTGTCTGTGCGATAAGGTATTTTGTGCCCGGTCATCACGCTGAGACGATTGAAATACTGACACGCCTGAACATTATTTGTTTTCCCATTGAATGCGCAGCTGCCAAACCCGAAACAGGCAAGCTTCTTCCAGAGAAGGATCTCGCTGATGCAGGTCAAACTGCTCTTGCGTGTGATGCGGATGTACTGGTTGTCTCTAAGCCGGAATACCTTCCGTACCTAGATGAATGTGAAGACTTGGGAATCTTTCTCACTGACACGTCCTTCCTAAAACATTATTGTGAGTTGTTCGTCCGTGGCCACGATGTTCCCTGGTCTTTTGCCCATCAGGTATGGGGTCAGACATGGAACGGTTTTTATCACTTCGGCGAACCGAGAACTTTGAGCGCGGGGCATGAATTCCTTTACGCGGCGCAGCAAAAAAGCGTAAATGCTGAGGCGAGGGAGACAGGGAGGTCGCTGGTTCATAATCGCTTGCCGAACATCTGCTTTACGCGAGACCGTTTATTGTTCTATGAGATCCAAAAACTAGTCGCTCATCGAAACAAATGGAAACGCCAAGAGTATGCGTTTGAATCATCCTACTATTTGAATTTCTACTACCCGCTTATTTTTGGTGGATTTGACCATTGTGCGTCACTGGTGAATCAGACTCTTCAAATGGGGATGCCCGAACGAAATGTCGGGGCCACCTATGGCGATTTTCTCAGTGCATTGCAGGTGAAAAATGTGACGATTCATGGCATTTTTATTGACCCGAAATTCGTGGAATTTCATAAGCGTATCAGCTTCCTTCGCCACTATGCCGCCCACCGGGGATCTCTAGCGCCTGCCAAGCTCCTCAAATCGCCAGCCAAGGAACCGACCGAAGCCGAACTTGATGCAATGATCGCGGAAGACGGCGAGGATCTATTGGATGCGGTTCCCGACGGTAAGCTCAAGGAAAGTTTCAGGGAGATACTCCGGTTCAATTTCAAAATGCGTTACTACGAAGAACAAGGAACAATTGCTGAAGAGGTCGTTTGGGTCGAGTTTGCTGGGAAGAGGGGTTTTATCACACCCACGGCAGAAATTTACTGGACATTTCAGAACTTCTTGCTATTCATTAATAGTGTTTTTGCAGAGCTTATGAAGTGTATTTAGGTTCGGATAGCTCCAATGCGTAGAGCCACTTCCGCCGCTCGTTCAAGCTCAAGATGAGTCGCTACCAGAAATTCTCACAGCTTTATTAATTCGTTAAAACAAGTGACCTACAATGAATAGGTATCGCGAGAATGGGCTACGGGAATGCGCCTTGCTTTCCGATATTCGGACGAGGAGAAAAACCGGTGATCTGTGCGACATTGCACTCAATCGAAGGATATGGGGCGCGACCTTGGAGAGCGGAAGGGAGATCGTAGGTTCTCGGGCTCAGGCGATAGTCGGTGCCTGGCGCGCCTTCAGGGAACATTTCGATTGCGTCCGCGAGTGGCATGTTCCGGCGGACTCCGATGCGGAAGCGCTAAGCCAAGCCGAAGTAATGCACAGCGACTACGAAGTGACTCTTCAGCTCTATAGGATTTTGCAATAATGCAGTCAACTGCCGCTGCTAATTCGCGGAAGGCTTCTCAGCATGATCGATCACGAGAGTTTCGACCGGCCCCCTTCCGGGTTCCAGCTTCAGTCCAAGCTGCTGCTGGACCGCCGCGAAGATCGTTACTCCTCCGGGCATTAGTTGGGCGTCGCTGTCTTCTCCATCGGGCGGAGGAGCGACGGCCAAGTCGCGCGCCCACTCCAGCGTGAAGTCATAGGTTCCCGTGAGACCGGTTTTGTCGAGAACCGGACGCCTCACATTCTGCGAAAGTAGTGTCGCAATTCTTTGAGCCGACAACCCGCTGCAAATAAGTCCGGCCTCGGTTCTTCGACAGTAGCCCTGAGTAAAGTTGCCGTCTGGACCTAAGACGCCGTCGCTCGATTTTGACGCTTCCAGCTTCGCACCGCCCTTCGCGATCACCAGCGAATAAATGGGTCCTTCTTTTGTTTCTTGATGAACCTTCAGTCCGAACCGCTCTTCCAAAAATGATCGAAGCATTTGCTGGCGTGCGAGCTTGAGTTGATCTGGGCGGAGTTTGCTTAGCGCGTCGGCCGTCGCTTCATCCGTCTTCGCCTCGATATTGAAGGCTTCGGCGTCGATCCACGCTGGCCCTCCAGACATCTGAAACGCTTGGATTCCATAAGCCTGCATAATGACCAAGCGCAGTCTGACGTAATCCGCCCTATACTCGTCAACTGTGAAGCCGGGCACGAATCCTCGACTTACACCCGTGTTATTTGGTTTGATCGTCGCCACATCAAAGTGATATGGCGTCGCGGCCGCGCCTTGGTCTTCCGGTGATTTCGTCTGCCCCGCTGCAAGCGGCGCACCGAGACCGACAAGGGCTGCCATGCTTAACCAGAGCTTTGCGCGAGTTCGAGGGATGTTACCAACTTTATTCATTTGTGAAACCCAATCAGTGAGACGCGCTCGTGGGAATGAAGGTTTCAAATCGGAACCAGCCACTGCAGTTGTTTGACGGTGATGATTCGCGGAACAACGCGCTGCGCGCGGTCGTGAAAACTTTAGCGTGTGAGCGAGAGAATCTGGTGGATGCGCTCGCGCTGTTCGATATCCCGTGCACTACTTCCACTTCGTTTGAACCAGTAGTTCAAGTCTTTGATAAAGACGCAATGTTCCAAGGGTATCCTGTCCAGGTTAATCTTTTTCCGAAGCCGGTCATCAAGTCTATCGAGGGTCCCGTGATGTGCTGGCCAGTCGATTAACTGCTGCGAGATAAAGGTTCGCTTGGGGGGAGGCAGCGGGAGATGGTCTTCACCATTCGTAACCAAGCTCCACGAGGCAATTCTCACAGACCGAGCAAGTATCAGACTTGGGATTTGCTGTGCTTCGCATCAAGTAGGACTTTGCGCTTTCCTTACAGACATCGCATGGCACATTTGGTCGTTGATAGACTCCGCGAATGGGATAGTTTCCCAGCCGCTCCCGCCAGCGAGCTTTGATTGGTTCTTCCATCGCGTCTACGATAATTATGCCAATTTCCGGCGTTGACGGCTATTCGCGATGGTCTTCCTTTTCTGCTATCTCGTTAGTAACCATTGTTGTCCGGTCAGTCTCGTCTGTCCTTTTCGCTTTCCAACGCTCTGCCCAGTCACGATCCAATCTTGTTTGGCGCGGTCGCTTCATTTCGCCCTTGACGAGTATGAACCAGAAGCGCCAACGCTGCTTTTCTGACAAAGCGCTGCGTTGCTTGCGACCTTGGTGCGATTGTTCTCGTGTAATCCATGAATGATGCTCTCGGCAAAGATCGCGCGTTTCGTCTTTGCCGTGCACCGCCGCGTACAAAATATGGTGCTGTTCGGTCGCAGGTTCCGCGCAGCCATTCACCGGGCAGCGATGGAAAGTTGTGACTCCGACAAAAGTGCGCAGGCGCAGACTTGGCGCGAGTAAGGCCATAGGAACTTTCATTCCTCCAAGACGCAATTTAGCCGATAGCTTTAGAACTTGCCAGTTCACTCAAATGTGAGAAACCCGCTCGTCGGCCAAGGGATAAACGGAATCATCCTTAAGTGAACATGGTAAGTCGCGTCCACGTCCAACGGAAATGAGCCCCACATAAGCGTGAGTATCACGAAACAAGCGACCGCCGTCCCAAGAATCAATAAGAGGCTGAGCTTGTACCTTTTTCTGTATCCCTCGTGAGCCGGATCGAAAAACGCGGGTATGTAGCAGAAGAATCGAATTGGCACAAGAATTGAGCCGACCATCTCTGCGAAGAAAGTATCCGCGGACGGGGATAGAAAAGTTGCCCAAGTCCATCTTCGATGGATGATGCCAAGGAGTCCCCAATCTAGACGCGCCACGGGCACAATCCAAAAACCAAGAAGGATTATCCACAGCAGCACATACCAAATGCGATTCTTACCCATTGCCACAATCAATTCTCGTTGGTCACTTCAGCGCTTTCGTCGAACGCGCATTCATTTTGGTTTTTAACTCACATGCCTGAGCGTATTTTCTGATACAGTAGTGCCACGTATAAAAACCTAAGCAGACCAGCAGCGATAACGTGGTTCCAGCCGCAACAAGCGCTGTTAGATATTTTAACCAAACCAATTGCCAATATTCAGCCGCTGCAAGACCGCCAAACGCAACAACCAATCCCCAAAGATTTTGATTCAGGTTGATATTAAGTTTGTCTTCCCAAGCCACTGTAAACTCCTGCTCGATGTGGGTGGGATTCTACCACGCACGTCACCGCTTGATCTGGAAACTGCTTTATGACTCAGTCGCAAATATGGGCACTGTATTTCTGTGTCGGTCTTGTAGCCCTCGCATTTCTGTATTGGCGGGACTTCGCCTATCTCAAAGTGTAGCTTGGGGACGCGGCAATTTATATTTCTGACTGACGGATTCTCGATAAACCCTGAGAATCTGGTGTGGACCATTTCGCGCCACCACTTGCAATATAACTTCTGACGTATTCATCACGCCTTGCGTGTGATTCCGGTGATGGCGGCGGGAGTGAGTGACCGTTTTGGGACATCTCGAATTGCGGATTTGCTAGATAAGGCCGATACAAAAGGGGCATAGTCCTAAGAAAGAGTGCGGTGGGGATGAAGAATACTGGCCACAATTCAGGCCGGGATACAATCCAGCATTCACCACGAACGCACCATTTGGTACCATCCTGCATGATGTGGGAAATACGAATCAGCCATGAGGGTCTTCACACTTATCGCGTCGTCCGTGGTGTTTCGCAAGAAGAAGCTGAGTTGAAGGCGCGCCTCCAATCGCAAGCATGGCAAGCTCGATGGAATCGAATCCAAGAAATGGAATCCAAGCGCAGAGAACGGCTGAATCTACGCGCGATTTGGGACAAACAGGCAGATATAGATAAACGCTCCAAGAACTATGCGCTAGAGCTGACAAGAGAAGCAGAATCCGAACTTCAAGTAGTCCAAAACCTTCTGAGCAACTCTCTCAAGAAGAGCCATCCTCTCGATTGGGATGCCTTAAAGGATACGGTTCCGTTCACTAAGAACCGACCGGCGACACCCGCGCTTCAATCCCTGCCAGTGGAACCGTTGCGTTCTGAGGATCAATTCAAAGCGCTTCCGGTTACACCGACGATTGGGTTCCTCGACTGGATCATTCCTGGTGCGCGAGCAAAGAAATTCGAAGCGGCCCGAATGATCGAGCAAAAGCGCAAAGCAGATGCAGATCACAGATTCAAAGTGGAGCACGGAAACTGGGAGTTGCATTCAGATTATACCTCGCAACTGAATCAGGAAGCGTTAACGAATCATGAGAAGGCTAAGGCGGCTTGGCTTCTTGAAAAGCATATCTTCGAGGAGCAACAGAAACGTTACAACCAAGGGATCGACGCCTTCAGAGAACAATATTTCAATCGCGATCCCGAATGCATCGTCAGGTATTGCACGGAAGTGGTAGCCCGGTCAGAGTATCCAGATACATTTCCACGTGACACGGAAATGTCTTTTGATGTTGAAACTGGCTTGCTTGCCGTCGATTTTGAACTCCCTCCTCATAGCGCCATCCCAAAAAGAAAGCAAGTAAAGTACGTCGCTAATCGTGGAGAGTTTCAAAACAGCTTTATTTCCGACACTGCAATCAAGAAGCTTTACGACGACGTCTTGTACCAAGTCTGTCTGAGCACTTTGCATGAATTGTTTTCATCAGATGCGATAGATGTGATAAAGACCATCGTGTTCAACGGATGGGTTCATGCCATCGACAAAGCGACCGGTGCAAACACTCACCCCTGCATCATGACAGTTCAGGTGATGAAAAGAGAGTTCATGGCATTGAATCTTAATCAGATCGATCTCAAGGCTTGTTTTAGATCGCTCAAAGGTATTTCTGGTGGCAGCCTCTCCGATTTTTCTCCCGTGCGCCCGGTCCTAACTCTTAACCGGGAAGACTCACGGTTCGTAGCTTCCTACAACGTTGTGGATTCCTTGAAAGATAAGACGAACTTGGCGGCTATGGATTGGCTCGATTTTGAAAACCTCATTCGAGAATTATTCGAAAAGGAATTCAGCAAGAATGGGGGTGAAGTTAAGATTACGCAGGCGAGCCGCGATGGAGGAGTTGACGCCATCGCATTCGATCCTGATCCGATTCGTGGCGGGAAGATCGTCATACAAGCAAAACGCTATACAAATCCCGTGGGCGTCGCCGCAGTGAGAGACTTATTCGGGACTGTGCACAACGAGGGCGCAACCAAAGGTATCTTGGTTACCACTTCGGACTATGGTCCTGATGCATATGAGTTTGCCAAGGGGAAGCCATTGACGCTCCTGAGTGGAAGCGAGTTGCTGTATCTTCTGGGCAGGCACGGCTACCACGCGAAGATTGACATTAAGGAAGCGAAGAAACTACTGGGCGAGACTTAGACAGATCAATAGCCAACACGGAGTTACGCGCTTGCGATCACTACCAAGGGAAGCTGTAAAGTTTCAGAGAGGTAGTTCTCGGTTACTGCCAGTAGCTCAAGTTGCGGAGTGGAGGCAGCGTTTTTAGACAGGGACGGTTGAACTATGAAAATGCGGGCACGTAGAGACGCTGAGCGACTGCTTTCTTTGATCCTGTAGAGCTGCTCTTTTGTGCCTTTTTGAAATCTCGTTACTTCGGCGGTCTTCGACCGCATCGGTTCACGCCGAAGGAGGTGTGTTAAAAGATCGACCTGCTTGTCTTGCGAACACCAAGATACGCTCTTCTGCGCTTGGCCGCAGACCTCGAACAAATCTTCTACTTGGACGCGGGGCTTACCCGTAGGCGCGCGTTTGCAGTGGTAGAGGCCGACCTCAATGACCAGCTGAGCTTCGTGCATGTACGTCCTGATTGCCACCACATCAGCGATCTCGCCTGGACCGTGGTCATCAAACACAATCTCCCATTCTGGCTTCTCAAGGACCGTCTCGATTATTTTGTACTGTATCGAATTGATGTCTCTCGCGATTCCCTGTGGCTCTCTTTTGAGATCTACACCCGTCCAGTCGATGACTTCAATTTTCGTGCGGTCGTAAGGTGGCGAAGCTGACTTCAAAGGGGTGTGCAGGTTTCCTTCCAGCGAGGAACCATCAGCAAACCAAATCTTCGGAGGATGTTCGTAGAAGAATTCTCGCAGTTCTGTCCTTCCCGTTCTCTTCCCAATCTTGATCGTTCTATCGTCTTGAACGCTGAACTTGTAGTCTGCGGTATCCTCCTCGCCGACCAGAGTTAGGATCATCGTTATCGACTCCTCGTCGCACCTCAATCGAAACGTGATCGACCGCTCGGCTTGCGAATCCACTAACTCGATGCTCGTCTCATAGAGCGGCCACCGGCGTTGATCGTCGTCAATAAAGAAACCGATGGCGGATTCGGTTTCGTCATAAAACTCGTCTGGCCAATCAATGTAAAGGGCTACCGAAGCGGGCATGACCTCAGCGATTTCGAACGTTAAAGTGCCTTGCAGAACTTCCTCGGGGTCAATCGACTCGTCAGCTAATTTTGCGCCAACCGTCTTACACCAGTCGGGGAATCCGTGCAGAGGAACTCTGCGGAACGACCACACGCGCCCGCGACGGGACGCTCCAACAGTTGTCCTGCTGCCGTTTTCGAAGCCCGTTCCGAACAACACTGCCTTTTTCGTGTTTCGTTTCTGAGCTTGAGAGAGTGCCGGTTTTATGTCCGAGCCCATTCTGCCTGTAAAGCTTATGAGTCTGGCAATCTGTTCCGTTAACCCGATATTTGTTAAGCGCAGCCGATTGATCCCTGCGAAGCATCGGAAGACCTCGGGTTCTTTGATCAGTTGTACGTGTTCGCCCGCCACGGCTTCCGCCAACTTCTTGAAAAACCCCTTATTGCCCGAACTGTTGATGTACAAATGCTGTCGGTCAGAGTCCCAAAAGAGAATCCATAGCTCCCAGTCGAGGCTGGAGATTTCTTCGAGTTGGGCCCACTCCACCGGTTCCTGTCGCGCGGTGATGATGACGAGTGTGCGTTCTAGAGGATTGACAGCGAAATGAAGTCGTTTATAAGAATCCGCCTTATCGAGCCCTGCTAAGAAAGAGCGCGGTTGCCATTCAGCACATCGTGTCTTGTAAACCACCGTGCTGGTTGCAGGTCGGAACGTTCGAAGCGGAATGTCGTCCGGAAGCTCCGTGAACCCTTCATTGAATCTACGAACTTCAATTTGTTCACCAATAATCTTCTCACTTAATTCTGGAAGCAAGACATTCCAGTCAGGATCGTGAGTGTAAAGTTTTTTGAGTTCTTCCGTTACATCCACATCGCCCACATTCGCGATGAAAGTCGCATCTCCAACATCATCGCGTGCCCGTGTGAATCGACCCGCTATCTGCAGCGTGACTGCGAGACTCTTTCGTATGTCGTGGAAAGCGGCGATCTTCAGCTCGGGCAGATCGAATCCCTCCCCGAGCATGTCCACACATACTACAATTCGCGATTGTCCCGATTTCAGTTTTGCCAGATTCTTCTCGAATAGTCGCTGCGATTTAATGCCTGAGTGAAGTTCGATTGGTTGAAATTCTGAAAGGTTTTTGTAAAATGCAAACACTTCCTTCGCACGAACTGTGGAGTCCGCGCGCGCCATCAAAACATGTTTTCCGGTCACGTCGGCTCTTAGTTCAGCAATCGCCGCCGCAGCAATCGCCGCATCTGCTTTCGCTAGGTCGTACTCGATGATAGGTTTGAAATGAATCGGTCGGAAGTACCCCTCCACCTGAGCCTTGCGCAGTGGGTATTTATAGATAATCTGTCCCTCAAGAACCTTGTCATCGTCGCGAAATGGGGTGGCGGTAAATTGGAGTGTTTTTTTCTTTGCAAAAGATTCTTTAAGAGTCTTCCACGTTTTTGCTTCAACGTGATGGGCCTCGTCGATAAATAGATAGTCGCAATGGAATGCAAACCTCTCGCGAATCTCTTCGGCACACTGTCCCGCGATCTGGCTGGTCGTGACGATTACGTTGCAGTGCGTGAAAAACTCATCGACGTGATTTGGAGTGCTAGGACGATGTTTAAGAACGCCGACTACGGGATAAAGTACGGCAGCAGCCGCAACGTTTGTTGGCTTCAATATGCCTAGTGAGATGAACTTGTCCGCTATTTGCGTCCTGAGTGCATCGGTTGGAACGACCACCAAAACCTTGTGGCATGGAACAGCAAGCAGAAGCGATAGCATGGTTTCTGTTTTGCCAGTGCCCGTCGGCATGACGATTGTGCCGACTTCGTTGGCCACGGACCAGTGAGCCAAGACCGCGTGTAACGCGCCGATTTGTGGGTTTCTTAAACCGCGTATGTCTTTAGCAACATCCTCTCTTATGTAGTTGAATCCATTCGCCCATGAGTTCAGCGCTTGGATCGCGAGCCCATCGAGGTGAGTGAGTTCTGTCACTTCATGGTGATAGGGATGCTTGAGCCACGTTCCGTCCCAGCAATTCAACTCTGCTGCGTTCGCGTCCAGTGAAATTGGAGACTGAATTACGAAGGCAAAATTCGCAGGAGGCTCAATCTTTCTATCAACGACCAGCATCTCCTCGGCGGGGCTGTTCGTGGGGCGGAGGATGATACCCAATATATGAGGGCGGGTGTACCGTGCTGCCGTACCTTCGACAACTGCAATTGGTGACTGCAGTTGTTTGACGGCATTGCCGTTGTGCCGAAAATTAACAGTCCACACCGCCGGGCAGGTCAAGTTCATGAATGGCATCGAGACTGGGGTCGCGCCCCCGACCGTTTGCGAGCTAAGTATATATACGATATGTACCGACGCGGTACCAAATAAATGAGAACGAGAACGAACGATCGAGGTCCAACGAAGGGGGGTTCGTGTAGGTCTGGGAACAAAATACTCGCAACAGAGGCACCTGAATCGGATGGCGTCAGGCATACCTGCAAAGGTGATTCCTGTCGAAATCGACTTGCAGTCCCGATCTTTGAGCAAAGATCTGCGTGCTGATTGGCGAACTCAAGAAGTCAAAGCAGACGGGACGGCGACGAATCCTATTTCAGATCCAAACCTCTCGTTCTAGATCGGACACCTTTTTGCACCCAGGTCTGAATTTTCGACCGCTCGAAGTCTTCGGGAACGGATTCGAACCCAAAGTATTTTTTGCCACTGCATTGAATGTCAGCTTTGGATTCTTCCAAGCGTAGCCTCGCGCTGCCGCACGCCCATGGCAACCACCGAACGCCAGTTTCGCCTCTACGTGTTCAACGCATCATGATTTTGACATTCCGCTGGTCGCCGTTGGCGGAATTGCGTATCATTCGTCGAGAGGTAGGAGTATGCCGACTCAAGGGCAACAACGAGAATACACTCGTTTATGTGGATTGCTGCAACAGATCGGACTCCGCCACTATCGTGAATTGCCCGAGGGTGCCAAATCTCTGCGCCTTCTGATCACCGATAGCTCTATTAAGGCTGCCTCGAAAGAGACCGCAGAGCGAATGCAAGTACCAGAACTCGCCGATCTTATGATTCCCAACCGCCACATGGTCGTCGAGGTTTATGACGCTGCGGGAAAGGTCATCGGTGAAGTCCCGAATGCTTCAACTCCGAGTTCCTTGACTTTCGATCTAGCAAGAGCGTTTGGTAGAGCACACTCACCTGACCCAGACGGCATTGTCGCCATTCTCTAGTTTTCTGCCACGCCTTTCGGGTTAGCACTATCGAGCCTTAAGAAAGGGGCTGGAGATTTATCAAAAGAATCCCACCCCCCGATAGATTTATGTGAACCAGTTACTTACCGTGTACGCGCATCGCTCGCAATGACGATTCAATCGCTTCCGAGCAACACGACTTGCAGTGTCACTGGATCACACTCCCCTGACGAACGGTTTTGGACTCATACTGCGAGTGCTTCGGCCGCCGCCAAAACTGAATCGGTTATTACAGCCCACATTTTATGCCTCGTTGCGTGACGTGTGTTCGTTTTCCTTTTCAATTGATTCTGTGAGTTCGGCCGTGGGTTCGGGGCTACCCGTAAAGTGGGGCGACCTGCGAACGCGCTTCCCGCCAATTGAAGTGAAGCCGATCTCTGGAACGTGCGCTACAGATTTCTTCCCGCCCGGAGCAACGAGACCCGACAAATCCATTGGTGCTTTTGAATTTTGGTTTTGCTTTTCGGTTGACATGATAATTCTCCTTTTCCTGATAAATACTTACCGCCCAAACAAACTGCTACCGGGTTGAAGCGTATCGCGGAGCGCAAATTTGTCGGACGCCGCGTTGACTTTTTCTGTGATTGCATTTTCGTAATCCTCTTGTTGAAGAATCTGCCAAGCCGCCTCTAAGGTTTCGGCGCTCGCATTGTTTTCCCAGCCTTGTTCTACGAGGACGTTGTACATCCGTTGAAGAGTCTCAGTTCCGCCGGGGTAATTGCGTGCGGCTTCACTGTGAATAAATTCGTTCGTCGCAGACTTCCAATCGCCGATTAGTTTGCGTTGCTCGTGCTTTTCGATTGCCCCCGACCGCTCCAAATAATCCGCCGCAGTAATGTCTCCGCGCTTAAATTGCAACTCCAATTCCGCGACTCGTGCAACTTCGTCCGCGCTTTGTGGCTCCGGCTCGGCGGGCACGAAACGGCCTTGCGAATCTCGCGGCTGCTCGCCGTTCGCGGGAGCGGCAGGCTGACTGAACAAGGACTTGTAGAGGGCGGACTCGGCAGAAGCGAGGCCTAGCTCCGAATCCGATTCAAGGACGTGCTTAACGCCACTCACCACGACGGTCTTGCGAAACTTCTGCGGTGCTGCGCTTCGCTCGCTCGGGGCAACTGGGTGCAAGATGTCGGGGTCAAAACGGTCTGGAACAACCAGCCCTTGCTCAAGGGACGCTGCCTTCATGATTTGCAAAACTTCAGCTTGCGATTGGGCAGCAGCGACTTTCTCTTCCAACGTTTTGTTAACGCGAATGGCTGAATCTGCTGCTGTAAGTCCTGACATCTTGTTTCACCTCGTATGTGTGCTGCGAACTACCGTGATGCAAAAAGCTGTTTTATTGCTGGCCGAATATGGCTCGAATGGCGGCTTCTTTCATATCCAACTCGGCTTCACTGCTCGCAAAAATTTCAAAGCGGTCATTCCCGTGAGGATAGACCACGCGAACGCAAGTTTCCTGCGCGGGAGATGCGGGCAAGGAAACTTCCGTCGCTGGCTGCTCCGCTTGCCGACTGCCTGTCACTCTTGCGCCGTAATCGTTGCCTCGCTCTCTCGAAATTATTCCTGCCGATGCCAGATTCGATTTTACGAGTTCGCGGATGCGTTCAGGATCGGTAGCACTGGCAATGGCGGCATCCAACGCCGGATTCGATTTCCCAAGAAAGTCTCTACTCATTGTTCTTGTCCTTCTGTAGTCTGCTCACTCTCTTTTTCGAGCTGCTCAATTAATGCTTGCTCGTTGCCTTCGTACTCGAAATGCGGGAGTTCGGGCCTTGGGGTCTCCACTCCCCTATGCCAACTGCCGTTTTCTTGGCAATGTTTCTTGAATGTGAGCCAACAACCCGCGCAGAATCCCCGCGCAAATGACCCCGGTTTTCCACATCCGGGTGTTAGGCACTTCTCGAATCTTCTTATGCGTTGCATCGCCGCTCACTCCTGTGTCAGTGTTGCCTTCACGTCCGTCCGAGCACGGAAACAATTCATTCGCACTTCGAACGGCAATTTGTAAAACGCCGAATCTTCGGAAACGCTGTGATGACTGTGCGGCCACGCATTCACCAAGTCTGCATCGAGCCCCAATTCCACAATTCTGTTCTCTATCCACTGCCGTGCTTCGGCGAATGAAACAAAAACGGGTGCGCCGCTGCGATTGTTCAACCACCCGCCGGGGATGCGTTGAAAGACGCCCTTCGTCAATTCGACTGATTGCCAAAGACCTGTCATCCAGCGGGGAACTTCCAGAAGCGCGACTAAACAGGACAATGTGTTCCGCGGTTCGTCCCTAAGTTGTTCCGCCATAATTTCATAGTCGCTTTTGAAGTGCGGCTGAGGTGTGCTGGACCGCTCCCCATGGGGGAAGGGTACCTTACCGGACGCACTTTCGACGGTCAAGAAAACATCGGCTCGGCGATTTGAGTCGAATGCCATGGCTTACTCGATTTCCTGTGCCACGACTCGATACTTTTGCCCGTCCTGCATAATCACGCTCCCAATCGCAAATTTTTGCGGCTCGTCTGCGCTTTCGATTTCAGCCACGCCATATCCATGGACTTTGGCGAACAACTGCAATGCTTTGACCTGCTGCGGATTTATCTTTCGATTGTGAATCGCACGCTCCAATTCGGCGTCAAATGTTGCGCGCTCCGGATCTTCGCCGTTCGCCACAGCGATGCACTCCAGTACGCGAGGCTTTCCAAAATAATCGTACGTCATGGTTCGCGCCGTCTCTTCGGACTTGCAGCGAAAGACGGACAAAATGGATTTCACCTTATCGCCTGTCTCTAGAAACAGTTCCACTAGCCGCTGCTGCTTCTGAGTGAGGGCGCGATACGCTTCTGTTCGGTGAAGTTCTTGAATGGTGAGTTTAGCCATTGAATTGTTCCCCGGCGATTGCTGCGAGAGTTTTCGAAATTCGATTCAGGGCAGCCGCGAGCTTTTCGTTTGTCTCGTTCCGACGCAAAGCACGCTTCACGAGTCGGCGAACATCGGCGAGAGTCAAGTCCAAATTGCTTTGCCCGAAATGCAGCGCAAGAAGTTTCTTAATTTTCGTGCGATGCAAAAGCTGATACGCGAGCGCCTTCACCCTTTTGGACGAATGGGCTATCCGAGGGTACGCAAGTGCCACGGCATCAAGAGCGTCGTAGGAGCCCGTGGCCGCGCCACGCCCGACATAGCGGACAAGAAAAATTCTCTGTGGCTCACTCAATCGCTGAATGGCGGGCAAGAGTGTTTCTAGCGAAAGTCCAGCTGAATTCGGTTGCGACATTCAATTCTCCAAAGGTGGCCCGACAGGCTCTACTGTAAGAACAAATAGTCTAAAACTCGCGGGAAACTCACGGACAGACGGGTACTTGGGGATTCGATTTTTGTGCGCGGATCGCCACGGGGGAAGGTACGTTGGGGCGAAAAAGTTCGATAGCAAATCAATCGGTAGCGTCTTGATTTGCTGAGCGGAGCCGATTACAGATTGATTGCGAGACAAAGAGACGGCACCGTTGTCAAAGCCAAACTGACAGGTCACACGTCGGGGGCTTTTTCCGCCCAAAAAGTTCTCAAACTGAGACTTCTTATTCTCACTCACGCGCCACGAAAAAATGTTGATCGTTGCCCGCGCTCGCCGGAGCGGATGCGAATCGCCAAGCCTCAATCGAAGCAGGGCGCGGGGCGGTCAATGAATCGAAATTTAGTGTGACAGTGTCCTTGACAAACGACTGCCTTTTTGTTATACATTAAGTCGTGACGCAGTTAGGCAGACCAACGATTCCAGCGAAGAAGCGTTCCAGCCATTTGATTGCCTTGCGGATCACTCCCGCCGAACATAAGGCGTTAGAACAAGCCGCCAACAAAGCCGGACTCTCTCTTAGCAAATATATCCGAACGAAACTCAGCTTGCGAGGTGCGAAATGAAAATCGGCGTCTATGCCCGTGTATCCACAAAAGACAAAGGCCAAGACACAGAAAACCAGCTCGTTCAGTTGCGCGAATTTGCCTCAAAACATGGGTGGGAAGTCTACAACGAATACGTTGACCACGAGACGGGTGCGAAGAGTGATCGTGCCGAATTCCAGCGCATGTTTTCCGACGCATCCAAGCGCCGCTTTGATCTGCTACTTTTTTGGTCACTTGACCGTCTCTCGCGTGAAGGCGTGCTGGAAACCTTGCAGCATCTCAACCGTTTGACCATCAACGGCATCGGGTACAAAAGTTACACAGAGCAATACTTCGACTCGTGCGGCATCTTCAAGGATGCGGTTATTTCGATTCTCGCCACGATTGCGAAACAAGAGCGCGTTCGGCTGTCGGAGCGCACAAAGGCCGGACTTGCCGTCGCGCGCTCTAAGGGACGCCAGATCGGTAGGCCAAGGCTCAACGTCCAACCTGGCACGATCGCCCGCTTGAAGGGGCAGGGGCTGTCTCTGCGAGCCATTGGACGCGAACTCGGCATTTCTGAGGGTAGTGTCCGCTTGCTCGCAAAGTCCGCTGCGTAAAAAACGTCCTTCCGTGAACGCCGCCAAGTCGTTGAGATTTGGCGTCTTTTTTGTTTAACATTAAGTGCGTAAAAACCGGGCGTTAAATACGCACGTTTTCAGCCCACCAAATCCGGCCACAGATCGCCAATACTGCCCCCAAATTCGCCACGGATCGCCACTCCCGCGAGAATCTCAATCGCAGCCAATTCTAGCCTTCGCAATCAGCGGGCATGGAAAATCAGTCGTCCGAGTCCCGCGCGTCGATTGTGGCCGCCCTAATCGCTCGCGTTGCGGCATCTCATATCCGTCCCGCGCGAAGGTTTGGACACGGCTGAAACGCCCCGCGAGAGTTTCGCCGCAAATACTTTGTAACTAACAAAGAAGTCTCTCGCAAATCCCACATAAACCTTTAATTACAAATACGTTACGGCAAATATGGTTAAATTATTACCATTTTCGGGGAAAAGTTGAGCGCGAAATTTTTGGCGAATCGTGACACTACTTACTCCAGTGCGGTCGGCGCTCGCAAACGGGGAAACCGTGCTGACGCACGCACAAAATCATGGCAAACCATCGCCGTGGGACCGCAACCATCGCTTCGTAGTGACCGCATCGCAAGCGCAGTGCCGCCCGCTTGAAGCCCACGGGCTCCGGCGAACCTACCCCCAGCCACTCGGCAAACCAAGAGGGCTGTAGGAGTCTGCTAACGCTCTTATACGCAGGTATTAGGCTACTTTGAATTCGGCAAAGCACTTGCTGGCCGTATCGAAGGTCCGCCAGCATCCCATATCTCGCGCCCGTTGGCGTCCAAGAGTCTAATGGTCGTGGGACCAAACTTGGGTTTATCGAAAGTGAAGACACCCTGAATGCTGCCCTTTTCGTCTACTAGTACGAAACTCTGAGCACGTACTTCTGTTGGAGAAGGTGCCGAGGATTGCGCTTGGACCGGCTGAGTCCACAAGTAGTGAGAAAGGGTTCCGCCGAGAAGACCGGCAGCGATAGAGAGAGCCAGATTCAGTTTCTTCATGGGAAGTTCCTCCGTCCCGATCATACGCTTGAGCGCCTAATAAGAATAGACCACCACCTTTACGGTATCTCTCTCGACTGGCATGTGCAGATCGCGGGCAAAAAATACGTAGCCTCGCGCTCGCGCGCGCCCAGCCGGATCAAAAACAGATCACCTGCCCCCGGCGCTCCGCACTCAACCCCGCTTCACCCAATGAGCCACGCGATTGTCCTTATCGCTTCTTCCTGAGACGATTGCGCTTTGAACGTCCGGCGCGGCCATTCCCCGACGTGAATGCAAGTACCTCTGCCTGTCATTTGCAATTCGCGCGGCGGTCATTTCGGCAGTTTCAAACCGCAAGAGCCTAGCGATGTGCTCTGGATCGCGTATCGGTAAATCGACTCGACTTTCTTCCGCCCAATTCGGACGCCATTCGGATTCTGGCATCGGTGCCGGAACCACGGCGGGCTCATTAACAGTCTGGGCGAGCATCGGCGATTCAATCGGAATGGATTTTGCTTCAACGACTGGTGGCGCAAGCTGCAGTGGTAGGCTCGCGGCGATTCCCGGTTTCATCAATCCGCCGATTGCGCTCAATGAAAAGAGCGATTGTCTTACGGTCGCAGCCCGTTCGCCAGACTGCAGGTCAACCCTCGGTGCGGCCAGAATTGGATCGACTTCCGCTGGCGCAATTTCCTTCGCACCTGCTTTTAGTTTCTGGCGCTCACGATATGCGCGATCACATTCTCGCCGTGAAGAGTATTTGCGATTCCGTCGCCACCCCGCACGAACACCCGCGGGCTCCGCAGTCGCTAAATCCTTCGGCGCGGGTTCCGCCAACTTCCGCCACAATTGTCTTAAGCGTGTGAACATGGCTTCTCCGTTCTTGATTATTTTACAAACTTGGCGGCACTCTCGTTTGCATCTCGTCTCGAATATTCTCGAACACGCAGGGGACAGGTTCGTTGTGATACTGCAACTCTTCTATGGCCGCGTTGAGCAAATCTACACCTTGCTGCCAAATCTGCGGCACTCCGTTATAGATGTGCTGCGTGTATTTCAATGCTTCGGCTTTGCCATCAACAACTTTTTGAAGCAGTTCTTTGTATGGCGACAAATCGGCAATCCATTCAGATGATTCCCGAAATATGGATGGGCTGGCGAACACATCACCGTAAGCGGCGGGTGGCTCCGGCTGATTCAAAAACTGAGACGTTTGCAGGACGCCGCCTTTTTCCAAAATCTTTTTAACTTTCAAAAAACCTTTTGGATATCGCTTACCTTCTCGCTTCATTGTGTCCATCACATCGTTAAGCACCATAGCAAGCGCACGGCGGTCAATCAGCAGGGAATCCCCGAATTTTTCGATGGAGTGCATACAGGCGAAACCAGCATCAGACCATCCGCCGCCGTACTCCTGCAAGGCACCTTCTTCAAGGAGTCCATCGGACAGAGAGAAATACATCGCCTTGGATGAGTCGGTCGGGATGTCCCGAACGCAATGAGTTTGGTTTTCTTTGCCCGTCGCTTTCGGTTGTTGGTTTTTGTCAGGTAAGGTCACGTCAGGTGAATCAAAAGAAAATGGATTGTCTTTGACGTTGGGTTTGCTGTTGCTTGCCGCCGTAATAGGCGATGCGTCGCCCTTATGAGCGTGCGATGCACCAACACCAACCCCTACCCCTTTCTCCTTCACCTTACGCTTACTCTTACCTACACCAACACCTACCCCCAGCGTAGAAAACGTTTCAGAACGTTTTGAAACATTTTGAGAGCCGGGGTCTTGCGGCGGTTCGGGATATACGGCATCGGCTTGATATTCGGTCTTGCTGAGATATTGAAAGTGGGTCCATCGCACAATCTGACCGTATTCTCGTCCGTCGATGCAGTATTGACGCACATCTCCATGGGTCAGGAGTTCAGCCAACAGAGGGTTGATATCGATATCATCGAACGGAAAAATTCTGGCTTTCAGTGCCTTTGGTCTCCATTCACAATTGCCGTTTTTGTCCGAGCAATGCCATAAGCCGATGAACAGAAGTCTGGCCGTGATGGAGAGTTCGGCGATGCGGTCATCCGTCCAAAATTCAGGACGAATTTGCCGAATTCGATTTGGAGCCATCGGCTGTAAATCAGGATTGTACTTTTTGTGTGTGGAGTTCATTGGATCTATCCTTTTCGGAAACGTCGTCACCATCTATCAACACTACATTTAGCGCCTGCTTGGTTCGGGGATTTCGTGAGTCATCACCAACATCGAAGCGAACCCGGTCATTCGATTTCAACATGATTCCGCTAGTCTGGCTGATGTGCACGAAATAACTTCTACGGTCATCGCCTTCGATGAACCCGTATGCACGTTTTGAAAACAGAGATACGGTGCCTAGCATGGTTGTTCTCTCCTTCAATTACCCGCTTCACTTCTGGCGAGCGGTCGCCTTTTTTGCTGCAAAGCTCTGGTGCGCCTCCGCTGTGCTGCTTACTTCTGCCGCGAGCCTAGCTTCTTAAGCGCCCGTCGCAAGCCCCCGTCGAGAATACGCCTCGCGAGTTCGGCGGCTGAGATGTCCTGTCCCGCCGCGAGCGTGCGAAGCGAGTTCCGTTGAAACTCGGACAAATAAACGTTGGTTCTAATGAGCGGTTTTGAAATGCGGTCTGAGTGAAGCATTGTCGGCTCCCATTTCCGAGGCATACATATGGCCTCAGTTAAAGAGCGCATAGTCTTGTTTTCTAAAGGTGAGTCGTACTGTGGCGGGCGGCGAGAAAATCACCGTCTTCGATATTTGGAATGTAGTTTACTACAGCGCCACTATAAAATCAAGTGCTTTCTTCGGGAATTATATATTTAACTCCCCTGCACGTTTCAGGAACAATTCGTTCTCGATTCTCGATTAGAGGAATCAAATTGCCCCCGGACGCAACTAATTTGCCGAAGGCCTCTCGATATGATCGATGACGGTGATTTCAACGGGGCCTTTGCCCGATTCCACTCTGAAACCAAGCGCCTTGAGGGCTGCCAGAGGCACGAATTCACGATTCGGCGACGGTGGAGATGGGGAATCAGCCCCCCCTCCAAGCGCGTCCCCAGGTTCGCTGTCGTCTGCTGAAAACTGTACTTTGAAATCATATATTCCAGTGAGTCCAGTTTTGTCTGAGATCTGCCGGCCTGTCATTGTAGAAAACCCCGACACGAACTTGTCCATCGCTACCCCATTTCCTATGGCTAGGTAAGTGTCCAGGGCTTGTTGGTAGATCGAAAAATCGCCGGACATTCCGGCGGGAGGCTTGTCTCCGTTTGGCAACCTAAAATCGACGCTCGATTGTTGAAGCTTCGTACCGTTCTTGCCGACGAATAATGAATACACTGGAAGTTCCTTCGTTTCGCGATGGACCAGTAACTTGAACCGTTCCACCAACACAGCTTGGAGCATCTGCTGCCGCGCAAGCTTGCGAGCACCGGGGCTGAGCTTTTGGAGTGCATCTGCAGTGGCTTCGTCCATTTTCGCGTTGACTTCATACCCCCGCGACTCGTTCGTCCATCCCGGCGCGCCTTGAAGTTGGTTGTCTGCAATGGCGCCATATGCCAACTGAATTAGCACCTTCAAACTGGTCACTACGTGGAATCCGTCAGGCGTCTCTGTGGGATGGCAAAACAGAGGACGGCCGACACAAGTTTCGGGCCCGCTAGGCTTCACTGAAACGACGTCATACTTATATTCGGGCCCAATTGCGGGCGTGCTTTTGGTTTGCAATTGGGCTCGACTTGGCGATGCGTTTATGAGACCGGATACGATCAGAACTGCCACGGCCGTCAATCCCGGCGTGGTGTGCCATAGCTTTCTGCGACTTCCAGAAACATCGCCGAGTCTCTTCATCCCTGAAGCCCTCCAATGTAAAAGTACTCTCCCAAAAGGAGGTTGTACATCCAAACCTGCGGCGGTAGGGAATTAAGTATGTAATTCCCCTTTCTTCTAACACCCTCAATTTAAGACTAACCGCGCGTAATCAGAGGCTATACATATGCGCACCGATGAGTGCTTTACTGCGCCCGCACCGAAGAATCTAGCCAGTGTTGATGTAATTCCGAACGAACCCATAGCGGCACCCTTCCTTCCCACTCTATTGGATGTGCGACAAACCGCGGGTCTGCTTGGCGTCTCGGAATGTTGGGTGAGGCGGCATAAGGAATTGCCCACCGCGCGAGTCGGGCGACTAATTCGATTTGATTCCGCGTTGCTTCTTCGCAAATTTCAAGGCAAAGTATCGGTGGGAAACCGCTTGAAACCGGAAGGGACAACCCCGATGGTTTACAAGCAAAGATTTCAGCACGGATCGATACTAAAAAGAGGTAAGAGAGGGCGTCAAGTGTGGTACGGGATATGGCGCGAGGATTCTCCCAACCCTGATGGCGGTTTCGTCCGGCGTCAGCGATTCGTGAGACTCGGTAATCTATCCGAGCTTCCGAATCGCTCGATGGCGCGCGAGCGGCTGTCGCGGTTGATGAATCTAAAGCCTTCGGTTGAAATGCCGTTTTCTGAATTGGTTCAACGTTGGACGGAGTTGGTGGTACCAACTCTCAAGGACAGCAGTGCGGCTCTGTATTTGTACAATTTGAAGCGGTACGTTGGCCCCGTCTTCGGCTCTCAATCGGTATCCAAAATCGACCGAGAGGATGTCGAAAGGTTCCTCGCGAGGATGGCGAAAATGTACTGCCGTAACACCCTTCGCGCTATGAGGGCTTCTCTTAGCAAGGTTTTGTCATGGGCTGTTGAACATAAGTGGATTGCAGAGAACCCTTGCAGTGGCGTGAAATTGCCAAGGTCAGGAACCAAGGTGAAGCGAGCCGTCCTGACACCTGACAACGTAAAGGCGATTGTGAGTGAATTGGATGAGCCGTATGCAACGCTTGTGCTCTTCCTTTCGATCACGGGCCTCCGAGTGGGCGAAGCGGTTGGGATTAAGTGGGCGGATTTCGATGGCGAATTCCTTCACATCCAACGTCGCATCTACGAAAGGCGTGAAGGGACGCTAAAGACGGACGGTTCGAGCCGTTCCATTCCGGTCCCATTCTCGTTGCTTGAGCGGATGAGGGCGCTTCGCAGCTTTGATGAAAAACGAGGAATATCGGGAACCGGCGATTGGGTGTTCAAGTCTCGCAACGGAACTCCCGTTGACCCAAAGAACGCCGGGAACCGCTACCTTCGCCCAACGGTGCGGAAGCTTGGAATTGCGATGGGAGGTTGGCACGACTTCCGCCACACCTTCGCAACGCAATTGTTGAAGCAGCGTCACTCTGCAAAGATGGTCGCAGAACTTTTGGGCCATTCGGACGTCGAAACAACGCTCAAGACGTACACTCACCCGGAACGAGAGGATTTCCGTGCTCCGTTGAACGAACGGGCAGCCGAGTTGTTAGCAAATGTTATCAAATGCCCGGTTTTGCAGTCGCCCGCAAACGGTAAGATGTTGAACTGAAAGCGGTTGGTGGGCCGCGCAGGACTCGAACCTGCAACCCGCTGATTAAGAGTCAGCTGCTCTACCAATTGAGCTAGCGGCCCGCAAAGGAGAGAACTGCATTTTATACTGCGCCTCATTTTTTGTCGAACGTGGCGGAAACTTCGTGGAGAGAGCCTTCAACCAAAATCTGCCACGCATCAACTACAAGTAATCACTTGCGCAGTTCAGCAGCGACTTCTTTGGCCACCTCTCGGGCATGTTCCAAATCATTGGGCTCGAATGAAATCGCGGAAACTCGCGGATGCCCGCCGCCTCCATAACGCTCCGCCAGCGTCGCCAAGTTTTTATCTACCTTATCGCCCTTCCAGGGGTTCGACCCGATGGATACCTTCGACCGAGTGCCCGACGCGCTGACTCCCACCGAATAAACGCAGTCGGGATAAAGCAAGTAGGGAATGAATTTGTTGTAGCCCTCAAGGTCGAGATCGCCTACGTCGAAATAAATCACGCCCTTCGATGCCTGCGCTCTTTCGCGAAACACCTGAATGGACCGTTGATGTCGCTCCAGCAAGGGTTCCAGGTACTTGGTGATCAGCGGCAGCTTAACAATCTCGGCAAGCGGCCTCGAAGCCAGCTCCGGCACGATCAACGCGGATACGCTCTCTCCCGGAGCAGCTTCGATCACCAAGGCGATCTGCGTGGCCGGCTCGCTGACACTTACCGCTTCCTCAGGGGTCGCATACTGCGCCCCATCAATAATGTCCCCCCAGTGAATAAGGTCGGCGAGTGGCGCCGAATTAAACCCAAATTTCGAGCTGGCAATATCCGCGATCAACTTGGTACAGGATTTGTAAAAGGGATCATAAAACTTGTGGTTTGCGTGGTCGTGTTTGAAATGCTCCGCGTCCTCGGGAGTCAAAAACGCGCTCTGGTGATGGTCAAACCACCAAGTAAGCCGCGGCGATGCGGAATACTTAAAATCCACGATGGCGTTCTCATCGCCGTCAAACATCCCCTCTTCAAAGGGCCGCTTTGCGCGGTGAGTCATCCCAGTGTAGAAAAACATCGCCCCCGATCCGGCGCGCTCACGGAAAAAACGCGTGAAGACCGCGGCCGAAGCCGCGCCATCGAAGCAGCGATCGTGGAAGAATACGCGAACCTTCACCGGGCCCGACACTGTTGGCGAGATGCCCCGGCCCTCAAATAGCCGGGGGTCCTGTCACGCATAAAGTTAATAAAGATGTATGGGCGGCCGGGGAAAGTCAAGCGGCAATCAGTTGTAGCCGAGGATTGTCCGCCCCGAAAAACCAAGGGAGCCCTGGTCGGGCTCCCATCTGAAATACACCAAAAATGAGCTCGGCAAAGCTGCTGTCCCGCCCGGTCTAGGCCTTTACCTTTCCGACCAAACTATCGGCGAAGTCAGCAGCAATAGGCACTCGGAAGCGCTCGCCTTGGTATGCCTTAACCATGAGAAGAATCCAGAGCACAAAACTGACCAACTCCATCAAAGAAAACAACATGAGCCACCCTCCTCCAAAACCACCCCAATAAAACCCATAAAACCCCCGGAAGACAAAAATCGTGATGATGTAATAGATAACGTGCAATCCTCCAAAAACAACTATGGACTGCGCCGCGTGAAACCTCACGGTCGGACGCTTGTCGATGAAGAAGAATATCAACCCCGTTATCCATCCAAGCACGTAGCAGAGCAAACTTGCAATGTTCTCGTCCAGCCCTGCTGTCGCGGGTGCGCCCGGGTTGTGTGGATTCCCGGGAGGCGGTGCTGCTCCAGCCACGGGCTTGCCGCACTTTTGACAGAACGCGGTTCCATCAGCCACCTGCGATCCACAACTTGCGCAAAACGCCATGGTGAACCTCCAATCGTATAAGTAACAACCGGGCTGTTGCGCCGGAGACTAGCAGAACCAGCCGCGCGCCGCAAGAAATAGTAATTCCTGAATGCCGCAACGCGCGAAAATGGAATCCTGTTACGTCTGCGCCTTGCCCGCCATGCGATCCGCAAGGCCAGCGGCGATGGGGAAACGAAATGCGCTCTTCTCAAATGTCTTTACAATGAAAACGATCCACAGCGCGAGCGCGGTGAAACAAACCAAGCCAAACGCTGCAAAGGCAATAATGCCGTTGATTTGCTGCCCGCCCGAAAGGAAAGCGTCACGGGAATAATGCCCGGCTACAAATCCCGCGATATTCAGCGCGCCGAACACAATCATCGATTGCGCGGCATGGAATCGGACCGAGGGCCGCTGGTCCACGAAATACATGACCAGGCCGGACATCCACCCGAACAAATAACAGATTGACGCGGCATAGTTATTCGGAATGGCTAACTCTGCAGCCGATGGATTTGCCGAAGCACCTAGTGAAATCCCCGCGGTATGAGGCAGCGGCTGGCCGCACTTTCCGCAATAAACCGCATTAGCGGGCGCCTGGCCGGGTTTCAATCGCGTCCCACACTTCACGCAAAAAGTCGCGTCGCCCACCACCTTCGTGCCGCATTTGCTGCAAGTCACCATCAATTTCTCCTAACGCGTCTCGCCAATCCTCGTATCAAGCCGAAAAACGTGCAATCTCAATTAAGATCTTGCGTTCATTTAGACGTAAGCGCCGCAAGTATGGGCTCAATTCGTGTCAGCACGCCATCTCCTTTACATCCACCCTTCCGTGCCGTCAATTGCAGTTATGGATATAGAATGTGGCGCGACCGAATTCACCCGACAGGAGCATTATTCTGTCTAGGCTGCCCACAGCTCTGCAAGAAACATCTCTACGCCCCGTGCGCCACGTGCTCGGTTTCCCTTGGCCCGCGCATGTAACCCGCGGCGAACGCAACTCGCTCATCGCCGGCGGGCTCGGATGGATGCTCGACGCCATGGACGTGATGCTCTACTCCATGGTGCTCGCTCATCTGATGGGCGATCTGGGCATGACCAAGAGTACCGGCGGCCTGCTGGCGGGGCTCACTCTGGGCGCCTCCGCAGTGGGCGGAGTCATGTTCGGTTTCATCGCCGATCGCGTCGGTCGCACCCGCACCTTAATGGCCGCCATACTTGTCTATTCACTCGCCAGCGGCGCATGCGGGCTTTCGCAAACTGTAGTCGAGCTCGCCATTTGCCGCCTCATCCTGGGCCTCGGCATGGGTGGCGAATGGACCACCGGAGCGGCGCTCATCGCCGAATCGTGGCCGCCTGAACATCGCGGCAAAGCGCTCGGCCTGATGCAGTCCACATATGCGATCGGAGAAATGTTGGCAGTGGGTGTGACCGCGCTTGTCCTGCCACACTATGGATGGCGCGCGGTTTTCTTCGTCGGCGTACTTCCTGCCCTTCTCGTGTTTTGGATTTTGCGCTCAGTCCCCGAATCCGAAATGTGGCGCGCGCGCGGAACCCAGCAGCGCGGATCCATCCGCTTGCTGTGGCGCAAGGACATTCGCGGGCCGGGCCTCCTCGCTACTGCCATGAATGCCAGCGCTATGTTTGGCTACTGGGGGCTGTTTACCTGGATCCCGACATACCTGTCTCTTCCCGTCGCACAAGGTGGCCGCGGCTTGGACCTGATGGCCACAACCACTTGGTTACTCATCATGGGCGTCGGAAAATGGTTTGGCTACGCGCTTTTCGGCTTCTTCGCAGATTCCGCGGGTCGCAAAACGAGCTACGCAACTTATCTATTGGTCGCGGCGGTGCTAGTCCCCATCTACGGAATGTCGCGTACTCCGATGTGGCTGCTTATCCTGGGTCCGCCTGTGGCCTTTTTTGGCACGGGATATTTCTCCGGCTACGCGGCCATCGCATCCGAGCTATTCCCCACGGAAATCCGCGCCACGGCCATGGGCCTCAGCTACAACGTTGGCCGTGGAATCTCGGCCCTCGCTCCCTTCGCCGTGGGAGCCATCGCCACGCGATACAGCTTCACCGCCGCCTTCTACCTCCTCGCGGGGGCCTTCTTCCTCAGCGCCCTCCTGGCGCTCGCCCTCCCCGAAACCAAGGGCAAGCACCTCGTATAAATGGACAATTCCCCTGCAGTGTCAATATTGGCGCTTACCTCCATACTTGGGAATAATGAGCAATACTAAATCGGAGACCTCATAATGGCTATCCTAACCAAGCTGGACCTTAAGGTCGCCGATGAAGTTTGGATTATCGCTGCCCTGCTCCATCGTGAAAATCCTTCAAGCGTCGACTTCTCAATCGACCAAATCATGGGTCGCGCTCGAACAGAGAGGGTCGCGGGCAAACTACGGCCTGGATTTTACGTGCATGTCATTCAGCATTGCGTGGCGAATCGACCGCCGAATCCCGGCCGCTACCGAATCCTATTTGAGACGGCCAAAGACCGTCGCAGGCTGTTCCGAAAGGGCGACACCTATCACCATGACCGTGAAGGCTCGAAGACCGTGCCAGAAAAAGAGAACATTCCAACCCAATACCGCGATCTCGTCGATTGGTATCTCGGTGTCTTCTGCGTCAGCCGCGGGAATGCTGACGGGTTCGACCCGCTCTTAACCCTTCGCGGTTCGGGCCGCGGGATTTGGGCCGATGAGCACGCGGATGAGTATGTCCGCCGTCTCCGTGAGGAATGGTCTTGAGCAGAATTTTTTGGGACACCACTCTCTTCGTCTACTTATTTGAGGACTATGGTGACCTCACCGAACGTGTTGCTGAATTACGGCGGCGCATGGTCGATCGTGGAGATCAACTTTTCACCTCAACGCTCACACTGGGAGAAATCCTCGTGAAGCCGAATGAAAAAGGCGACCACGAATTAGCGAGAAAGTACGAGCGAACTCTGCAGACGAGCGCCTCGATAATTCCCTTCGATAATCAGGCTGCTATTCAATATGCATCCCTGCGCCAGGATCACTCATTGAAGGGACCGGATGCGATTCAGCTCGCGTGCGCGGCGCAAGCACAAACTGATCTCTTTATTACAAATGATCAGCGTCTCGCGGGAAAAATCGTGTCCGGAATTCAATTTGTCAGCTCCCTGCAGCGCGCTTTCCTCTGATTCTTCCATGCCAACTTTGCTGCTCACCTGATTGCGCCCATTCCAGCCGGAATGTTAGTGTTGTCTCACGCGGAAGTGGCGGAACTGGCAGACGCGCAGGACTTAGGATCCTGTGGCTGAGAGGCCGTGGGGGTTCAAATCCCTCCTTCCGCATGAAAATTTCCGACCAGGAAATTTTCCCCTGAGCGAACGAAGTGAGCCGAAGGGGGCCGCTGCCTTGGTCTTTCGCTCTCGGCCGTCCACCCCGTCCTTCCCAATCCACTCCAGTTGCCTCTCTCCAATGACCAGCGTAGTATGCCCCTAGCAATTCCGTACTTATTCATAGGCGAACGCTGCGATTCACCGCAACGCAGCTTGCCGGGGAGACTCACATGAAGCGCATTTACAGCGTTGCAATCCTTCTATCCGCATTCCCGCTGGCAGCGTTCGCGCAACAATCCACCACACCCGCGCCCGCGCCCGCGCCAGCCACTCAGCTCACCACTTCGCCGGCGCCAAACCCGGTGAGCGACACGCTGCGCAATCTCATCGGCCGCTACTCGAAAAACATGATCGGGGCTGCCGAATCCATGCCCCCCGACAAGTACGACTACAAGCCCACGCCGCAGCAAATCACTTTCGCGCACTTAGTGGGTCACATCGCGCAATCCAACATGGGTCTCTGCTCAAGAATTAGCGGCTCTCCCGCGCCTCAAACTCCGCCGGTGGCCGACACCGACGGCAAGGACAAGCTCGTCGCAGCTTTGAAAGCTTCCTTTGACTATTGCACCGACGTTCTCGCCAAGGCCGATGATTCCAATCTCGGCGCAAATGTTGGTAATGCCAACCGCCCCGTAACAAAGGCCGCTGTGATGATCACTCTAGCGTGCGATTGGTACGATCACTATTCCGCACAGGCCGGCTACCTGCGCATGAACGGCATCCTGCCGCCATCCGCCCAGCCGCGACAGTGATCGGATCGGTTTGCGACAAGATTGATGGAGCCAATAGACGTAAGGAACTTGGCACAGCAACCGCGACGAAGTAGCCAGCCCTTATCGCTGTCATGCAGAGACAAAGAGTTCGGTGACATTTGTGCTTTACCCCCGCCTCTTCGGTGTAACCTGGCCGGAAGTTGACCCTGCTCTCCAGCGAATGCACTGTGATGGTGGGCCGATTCGCGCCAAGGGAGAATTTCGAATTAGCCATGGAACCAGTCCGGCAGCGAAACTGCTTTTGTTTTTCCTGCGACTTCCGCCCACTAATTCTGCTTCACAAGTGGAATTAATCGTCCGCCCAGTCGGGGAATCCGAAGAGTGGGTCCGATCATTCGATGGCAAGCCGATCGTCACTTTCCAACGAGAATCAGTGAGTGGTCTCCTGGCTGAACAATACGGCCTACTCGAATTCCGATTCCGATTGAGCTTTGCGGATCATGCGATACATTATCGGCAGGTAGCCGTGCGTATCGCACTCCCATTTGTTCCCGGGATTCCCCTGCCAAAATGGGCGTCTCCCCACGTTTTCGCATGCGAAACGGCCGGAGCAACCGAAATGGAAACTGGTGTCATCGTGAAGGTATCCGCCCCACTTGCTGGTTTGCTGTTTTCCTACGAGGGCAAGCTGAGGCGGGACGAGGCTTAACCATGATTGTTGCTCTATGGCTGTTGGCGCTGCAGGGTGTGATAGGAGCATTCGATACGATTTACTATCACGAATGGAGAGCGCGCCTTCCTGGCTTGGGACGCCAAGCGGCGTCAGAGCTGAAGTTACACGCCGCGCGTGACACCTTCTATGCTGTAATCTTTGCAACTCTGCCGTGGTTCTCGTGGCAAGGTTTGTGGACCATCGCCTTAATGGCCGTCCTGGTCGCAGAGATCGTTCTGACCATGGCGGATTTTATCGTTGAAATCTCTGTCCGCAAGCCACTGGGAGATGTGTATGGCGGTGAACGCTTGACCCACGCTGCCATGGGCATCCTGTACGGTGCAATGCTGGCCAACCTGTTTCCCACGCTGCGAGAGTGGGGAATACAGTCGACAGCACTAAAATGGACTCCGGCAAACATCACGCCGATGCTCCGATGGTGCCTTACGGGAATGGCTCTAGGCGTACTCCTATCTGGAATTCGCGATCTATACGCGTCTTTAGGCTTGCCCGGCGGAAACTGGCCTTGGCCTTCATTAAGCTCACCACGTGATGGACATCCATGATTCCTCGCCGGCATTTCCACCGCGTCGTCTTCGTTGTGGCCGGCATTTACAACATCTTATGGGGTCTTTATTCGGCCATCGATCCACAATGGCTGTTCCGTTTTGCAAGGATGTCGCAAGAGAATCATCCGCAGGTCTTTGCCTGCCTCGGCATGGTTATAGGTTTGTATGGTGCGCTTTATCTTGAGGTGGCACGTGTCCCCGAAAGAGGCTGGGTGATAGCAGCGGTCGGTCTCACGGGAAAAGTCCTCGGTCCAATCGGTATCGCTTACCTCGTTTGGAATGGGATCTGGCCGATCCGGACTGCGATTCTCTGCGTGACTAACGATCTGATTTGGTGGATTCCCTTCGCGCTTTACTTGTACGATACCTGGCCTGCCTTCAGGAAGAATCTGCGAACAGCGTAGTGGTCATCCATCGAGCTATTGCGATATTACAGATACTGGCGTGATAGCAACGCGGGCGGGCGTCCGCTTAATCCTTCCACGAATTGACTGCGCGCCCTCTATTCCCTATAATGATATTTCCATCGGGGGCTTGTTGGCTGGTCCTCCCTGCTTCCCTTTTTCCCGAAATCTAGAAGGCAAAGGCAGGCGTAGTGCGGCCTCAAGTAATTTGAAATCTTCATCATCTCAAGTTTTTCTAACTGGAATAGCCACGAATGAGCGAAGCAACCTGCCGGCGTGAATTGGATCTGGAAATTCCCGCCGAAGAAGTTCAAAAAGTCAGCGAGAAAATCGCCCGCGACATCGCTAAAATTGCGCGCGTCCCCGGATTCCGCCCCGGCAAGGCGCCCGTAACATTAATCAAGCGGCGTTTCGCCGACGACATCAAGTCCGAGTTGCTCCAGCAGCTCCTCCCCGAACGCATCGAGCAGGCTGTCACCAAAGAAAAGTTAGTCCCCGTCACGCAGCCTCAGGTCGACAAGGTGGATTACGCAGAAGGCGGCGCACTGAAATTCCGAGCCTCATTTGAAGTTTTGCCCACGTTTGATCTAGCTCCTTACAAGGATGTCGAAGTCGAAGTCGGCGCCGAGGAAGTCAGTGATGCCGACGTGGATAAGACTCTCAAGGAGTTGCAAGAGCGCGCCGCAACTTTCGTCCCTGTCGAGGACCGCGCCATCGCGGATGGCGATTACGCCCAGCTCAAGCTCACCGGCATCCCCGCAGGTGGTGGAGAGCCGCTGCGCGCCGAGAACGTGATGTGCCACATCGGCTCCGAGGAAACGCTGGACACGTTCAATCAAAATCTCCGCGGCGCCAAAACCGGTGAGCAGCGCAGCTTTGATTTGGCCTATCCCGCCGACTACCCCGATCCCAAACTCGCGGGCAAAACATATAAATATGTCGCCGATATTACTGCCATCAAAGAGAAGAAACTTCCTGAGCTGAACGACGAATTCGCTAAGGACGTGAGCGATTCACCCACTCTCGCTGAATTCCGCGCCAAAATCCGCGAGCAACTCAACGCCGCGCGGGACGGCCACCTCACCAATCTCGCCAAGGAACGCTTGCTCGCAAAAATTGTAGCCGCGAATGATTTCCCGGTACCTGAAGCCCTGGTAGAGCATCAAATGGATGCGCGATTGGAACGGGCCGTACGCTCCCTGGCGTCACAGGGAGTGGACCCCCGCGCCGTAAACGTGGATTGGGTTTCCCTACGCGCCAAGCAACATGACCGCGCCGTGGAAGATGTGAAGGCCGAGTTGATTTTGGACCGCATCGCCACCGCCGAGAAGATCGACGCCGATGAGGCGGACGTGGATAAGCAGATCGCGGCAGCCGCTGAACAGAGTAATGAATCCGCCACAGCCGTTCGCGCTCGCTTGACAAAGCAGGGAGCGCTGGATAGGATGAAATCGAAGCTGCGGAGCGAAAAAACTCTCGAGTGGCTTCGTCAACACGCCCGCATCCAGGTCTCCGCGAAATCCGAGGACAGTAAATAAACGGACGGGGCCCTCAACGCTTCCAAACAATACTCCATGAAAAACTTTGACGATTCCAGCAGCCCTCGTGCAACGACTCTCGTACCTATGGTGGTCGAACAGACCAACCGCGGCGAACGCGCCTATGACATTTATTCCCGCCTGCTGAAGGACAACATCATCTTCATCGGGACTCCCATTGATGACCACGTCGCCAACCTGGTCACCGCTCAGCTTCTGTTCCTGGAAGCCGAGGACCCCGAGAAGGATATTTCGCTATACATCAACTCACCGGGGGGCTCCATCACCGCGGGAATGGCGATTTACGACACCATTCAGTTTGTGCGCCCCAACGTGGTCACTATTTGCGTCGGCCAGGCAGCTTCCATTGCCGCATTGCTGCTGACTGCCGGAGCACCGAAAAAACGCTTCTCTTTGCCCAATTCGCGCATCCTCATCCACCAGCCCTGGATGTCCGGGCTTTCCGGCCAGGCTACGGATATCGACATTCACGCCAAGGAAATCCTGCGCATGCGCTCCATCATCAATAAGTTGATCGCTGACCACAGTCACCAGAATCTCGAAAAAGTGGAGAAGGACGTCGAACGCGATTACATCATGTCGGCCGAGCAAGCCAAGGAGTACGGACTGATTGACGAAATTATTCACAAACACCGCTGAGGTCCAGTACTCAGGGCGTGCGAAACAGTTAGTAACAAAGTTGATGCGCGCTTCCCGTGCGGCAATGTTTAGGCCTAGAATAACTCCAGTAAGCGGCCGCTCAGGGGTGAGCGGATCGAGGCCAACAAACCAGTGAGAAAAATAGGAACCGAAGAACCGCTGCGCTGTTCCTTCTGCCACAAGACGCAGGAGCAGGTCGAGAAGCTCATCAGCTCGCCCTCCGATTATCCGCGCGCTTTTGTATGCAATGAATGCGTCACGGTCTGCCAGCAGATCCTGGAAGAAGAAAAGCGCGAGCAGACCCCCGCGGCCAATCGCCGCTTACCGCGTCCGCCGGAGATCAAATCATTCCTGGACCAGTACGTGATAGGCCAGGACAAAACAAAAAAGAAATTGGCTGTGGCTGTATATAACCATTACAAGCGAATTTTCCTGAACCGGCAGCCCGGCGAAGTGGAATT